>WLWD01006143.1_pt1 | contig 43457 bp, 23 predicted proteins | sample 6712731 | NCBI WGS metagenome assembly WLWD01 (sample SAMN12718690, study PRJNA576275) | sponge metagenome | isolation source: marine sponge | host: Mycale hentscheli | place: New Zealand: South Island, Marlborough, Capsize Point | collected 2014-11-01 | reverse complement strand
ATTGCTTTTACAATTTGAATTACTGTGTAAACATTAAAAACCCATAATTGGAATTTATAGGAAGCATTGGTAGGGTTCAGCATGAGACATTATATCCTAGTATAATGAATGTCATCAATCATGTTTTAAAGTTTCTATTTCCTCTTATGAAGCTTAGAGTGTAGCAGTATACATTATACGGAATGTTAAAGTATGAAGTGAATTCTCTTTTCATGGCTCAAAAGCAAAAGCGTACACACAAAAATACATTAGTACAGGACAAGTTTTTTCCACTCACATCAATAGAGCATTGATATAGACAATGTTAGATAAGTTTAACTTCTAAGATTACCTGCTTTGTTACAGTACGGTGGCAAATGAGGTAATATCTTGCAAAAGAAATACAGATACATATTGCTTTTATCATAATTATTCCTACACTTTGGTTTATTTTCATCAGTTAGTGACTTATTTTCACACTTACTTTTGTTGACCCAAGTATTCAAAAATACACAAGAAATGTAAGAAAATGTGATTTTTCAACTAGAATACAGTGATAGCAGCATCTACTACATTGTATGCACAAAAAATGGTTGCAATGAGAGCCCACTCTGATACCAAAAATTAAGGGCACGGGTCTACCTAATCCGGAACTTTATCATGGACATTATTCATAGTAGCTGACCGAATGGACTTTATTAGCGTTATAGTTGTTGTCAAGTAGGAGTCGTTTATTATTAGATGTTGTGCATCATGGCCAGTAGGCATTGCTTCATGTTGGGTGATTCGTATACAAGTGTTACACGCCTGCAACACCTTGTTTTTCTCACTAATGAATCTTAACCTAAGGGTATGGAGACAGTGTGCAGGGAAGATTTAGTTCAGGGAGAGAAGGAGAAGAACCTGGTGGCAGAGAACTTACAAGCTCCAGGTGCACCGAGATTAAGAGCCAGAGCTAAGGCCTGACAGTTGACCTCCCACAATGAGCATTATTACATATTTTAGTACAAATTTTTACCTTCAGATGTGAAATCTTCTCTTTCTACAATTAACATTAACATTATTTGTAAACAACACGATTTAAAATGGACTTACATAAATTACAATGTAATAAGAATTTAAACTTTTTATTGTAACAAGTGAGCAAGAACAGATACATTATCTTTTCATAAAAAGTGAACTATTATCAAAGACATTTCATATATATTTAGCAAACACTTGATTAACTGCTTCATGATGAAAAGTGTTAAATTTTACATTTATATAATAATAAAACGCACCATAACTGGCTGGTGATAATCTTGGAGAACCTGAATAAAGCACATAAAAAGTGTAGTAACATAATATGAAATTTAAATTCATATAATAAGTACACACACCATAAGCTCGTGGTGATATTTTTTAGTAACTGAGGAAAAAAACACATTAAGAGAGTAGTGACATAATATAAATTATACTCATGGTGTATGCTACAAAGTAATTAAATATTACCCAAGTGTACATGTCTATTATTGGGCCAATAAAAAAATTATTAAATTTATATGTTTGGAGATATTATGCTAAGTCCCACCATTTTCTATTGAATTGAGAGCTTATAAAACAATTTTAACATTTTTTATGCCAAATGAAAAAATAATTGCAATTGTATAGAATTTAATAATCTAATATAAATTCTACTCTACATTTTATAGCAAAACTATAATGCTTAACTATAATATCAATTATATCAGAGAGTGGAATAGAGTTAACCACTAGTGTTGTTTTAGTTAACTAAAACTAAAACCAAAACCCCTTAGTTATGGTGTATTTTACTTTTGGTAAGAATAACTAAAACTAAGCTGTAGAGAATATGAAAAAACTAAAACTAATTATTTTAGAAGACAGTAAATTCGATAATAACTAAAACTACCAGTAGAGTGGATGACCAAAACTAGCTTTCTCAGACTTGATTGAATACGAAATGAAATATGTTATACATACAGAAGCACCTATTAAAATAGTGAGCTCCTGCTTTTTCCAGTTTGCACTGGAGAAAACGAACTCACTGTTTTGATTCCTAATTATTTACTACAGACTTAATAATATATGCTAATTTATTATTGCCAAATAGGTGTTGCTATTAAGTGGATGTGGTTTTGCATATTAAGTGGGTGTGGTTATGTATAAATAACCCCACCCTTTAAAATCCTGGATATGGGCTTGCAGCTGCTACCCACTTGTGCTATTACACCACATGCAATATGCAATATGTTTCTAGTACAGTATAATGGGGAGGGGCCTTGATTGGAGTCCCATACCCTCATAAATTTCTCTACAGCACATCTAGTTCATTATGATCAAAATTGTTGTTGTGGATAACTGCTGCATTATGTGTACAAATTTAACTTCATATCATCATCAGGATTATAGACTATTTCTGCCTCCAACGTTGACACTACAGCCAATATATATATTAATAGGAAATTTTTCTCTTTTTGACTGCCAATAATATTTGTAATTATAACTTAACCCGACGTTTCGACTTCTTGCCGAAGTCCTCTTCAGGGGTCAACTGAGGTCGAACTCTCCGTGGTGATATAATAACACAAAGTAAACAGCAAGATTTCTGGAGGGCACGCTTACTGTTTATTATGTCCTGGAGGGTGATTTGCACGCAGCATGGACAGCCAGCATCCTGGAAGCTCTAAACCTATATCTCTATTAAACTTGTTGTTGTCAGGTGTCATCTGTATGTGTAGAGCTTCCTTGATCTTCAACTCACAACTCTTACTGGCTCTGTTAAATATATTTGTGGATGTACATATGTCATTTTGTACTTTGGCCCTCATATTTTTGTGTTTGCTTTGTGGTCTACCCCTTCCCATACCTCCACTAAACAGAATCTTTTGGTTTAGCAATCCCGTAACATTCAAGGAAATTTAATTGTTTACCCCTTTGTATTAGGTTGTTTCTAAATGCCACAAGATGCACTTAAGTATTTAAAACTTGCTTATTGACTCAACTCTGTGCAGTAATTCTTTAGGATTTCTTGTTTTTTCAAGTCACTAAATGTTATGGCGAAAGGTTACTATCTTATTGAGATCCTTGAACAGACGTAATTTCAAAACTCCGCCGTTTATAATAGCTGTGAGTGCTTGTTGTCAAAAGCTACTGATAACTCAGATAATCAGAATGTGATATCAGAGACTACAGAAAATACCTGTTCTCGGGAAATTGAGCTAAGAATGTAGTTCTATATTTGTTAGATAAAGTATGGCCACAACAACTATGTATTTATACTTTTAGTAATTGACTGATAAATTGTGGTGAAGTGTTTTGTTTGTGCACGATTTGTTCGCCATTTGTTTTCAAGCACATCACTAGTACATATTTGTGTAGCATGTTCATATGACATAATGTATATAGCACAGTAATTAACCCATCTCACTATTACCAGGGGGGAAATATCAAAATACAAGTATAATAGGAAAGGCAAGACTAGACAACTGAGAGGTGGCTGTGAACCATCTATCAGCCCCTATTTATTGCAAGAAGTTATACTCAATTTCTTTATATGGACACACTATAGCTATGTGCATTTTTTGTTAAGTTGTATTCTTGATTCTTGAAGTGTATTAAATATTTATGTCATTAAGTACAACAATTAATTCTGATCATTTCCGTATACGGGAAAAATTGAAGGTAGTAATGGTGAGCTATAAATTTTGATTTACAACATAGGAAATCAATCATGGTGATATTGCTATTATGCTTGTTGAATATATGAATATGTCCAGAACACGGGTATATTAACAAATCCAACTTACAAGGCATGGCAGAAGATGTATGAGAATCAGGGAATGTAGTGAAAGTCTCTAATTTAGGTGTAGAACTTGACTGATCTAGTGAATACGATGTCAATAACAACCATAATAATCACTACATAGGTACAATAAAAGTTTTAATTATGTCCATATAGCTATACTAAAAAAAAACACACAAAAAGAAGGAACTTTAATTGCAAAAAACAACAACTGTTGACTGGCTTGGATATTTATGTACTTATAGATACAAGAACCCGATTACTATTATGATATAGTAGTGTATTACTAGTATGCATTATTCTCGCTGGTAAATAGACATAGTACAGTTTTATGATATAGCAATGCTCTAATTAAGTGAATGTTGAAAATCTTATTTCATTTGCTGACACTAGCCGTGTTTATTAGCTTTAGTCACACAATGAAATTGAAGAGATTTATTGGCGAGCAAGCGAAGTGAGCGAGACACTAGTGTCAAATTGAGAATTGGAAATATTATTAGGGGTGGACATTTGAAAATCGTAGTATGTTATACATATAATTATATTATGAATGTATATATGCTCCTTGAAACGCGCACGGGTGCCGTTTATTTTTCTCCAAAAAACACAGCTTTTAAGGCTTGACCCCACTTTCATCTGATACTACAGCATTAAGAAAGTCTTACCTGGAGCTTGGGCTACGAATTGTGAGATAATTCCTGGGAAATTTTTGTTTTTCAAGTCCCAAAAAGTTACTGCGAACGGTTATAATGGCATTGAAAACCCTTTACAAATCGTAATTTCAAACTTCGTCATTTTTGGGGTTGCTAAATGCCACTTGTCGGATGTCAAGTGCCATTGGTAGTCAGAATGGCTAAATATTAATACTAAGGAAGCCATTTTTACTTGGGAGAAGCTGAGGTAAGTACATAGTTTCATATTTTTTAGCTAAAATGACAAAAATAACTCTGGCTATCTTTTTTTGTAGAACTGCGAGATTGTTTACCAGTTACTGGTAATTGAGGTAGTCAGAATGGCTTAAATGGATACTACAGAAGTTACCACTATTCAGGAAATTGAGGAAAGAGAGTAATTCTGTATTTGTTTGGTAATATTAATGGTCAACTGCTATATAATTTTTGCATGAACTAAGCCAGTTTATTCTGTAACAATACTATTGTTTTATGAACTTAACTAGGCAGGCTCACTCCATATTTGTGCTGAAGCACACCATATGTATGGTGTTGTGTAGGGAGAAATGATTGTTTAAACCATTAAAAATCAGTATGTATTATTTATTCAGTCCTGAAATTATATATGTTAAAACTACAACAATATTAATTCAAAATGCTTATATAACACTACCTATATAATATAACTAGTGATAGATAGCTCAAATGGCAGCAGCCTTAAACTACATATTATTATAAAATGATTGAGACACTAATAGGGGTAACTCAATTGAAAATTGGGGATATTTGTTTATATGTGGGATGTACGTATGTCATTTGTACTTTGACCTTCGCGTATTTTTGTGTTTGCTTGGTGGTCCACCCAGTCCCAAACTTCACTAAACAGAATCTTCCGGTTTATCGATCATTACCCCCCTTATTACTGTAGAAATTGATTATCGTTTTGAATTATTTTGCGGGTGCAGTTAAAACTTGAAAACCTACCGGAGTTCCATTTCTATTCGGGTTAGTGGCGTTGGTAATTCAGTGTGCTCTCTGTCATGGTTATAAGCCGTACGTAACAGTATTTACTTGAAAATGTATTGTCCACTAGACTAACCACGTAGGTTAGTATTGTGTAGGTAAGTCCAGTTGTGTGAAAGTATCGTGAGTTACAGCTTCTACTTAGCTAAAGAATATCAAAGGTTTAAATAACATGTATTGTTTGGCTGTTGTTTTTTCAATTCAAACATTTGCTGCAAGTGGTTACTATAGCTAATTAATGGAGTAAGATGGAAAGAAGATGGCAGCAACAAATCTAGAGTTAGTTCTTACCTAAAGACACTGAATTGATTACTCGCTAATGCTACAATTTTTTTTTATCATTTTATACCATTCACTATGTGTTTATACACACTATTTCTGTGGAGCAAAGACTTTCCAAGCTGCATAAAGACCTTCGCTGTGGGCTATTTCCAAGAAATTATATATTATCAGTGTGGGAAAAGGATGATTAAAACTACCCAACTCTCTGATATATTGATATTATAGTTAAGCATTTTTTTTAAATGGGAATAATGGGACTTATATTATAAATTATATAGTTTCCTTTATATCTGAATATGTATATTCAATAAATTCATTTTTTTATTGGTTCAATACTAGACATGTCAAAGCTACTAAGAATAATGTCGAGTTTTTAAATCACGTCTAATCGGTAAAGGTATTTAAATGCCAAAAGCATATTTAATCTTGTTTATATATTAATCGTGCTTTTTACTATTCACCCCTAATTAAATAATTCACCTCTAAGATGAAAATGGTACTTACTGTAACGTTTTCGTGGGATGTATGGAAGATCTGAAATAATCACAGTGAGTAGTTGAGTATATGAAAATTATATACATGTACATACTATTCATATTGTGTTTAGAAAATAAAAGGTGAACAAATAAGGAAAAAAAATTGTAATTCTGTATAAATGTAATTTTCTATAACCATTAATTGAGTCTGAGTCTAGATATAGGGACCAAAACTACAGGCTGTTTACTGCACACAGCAATTTACTATATTCTCAAAAATTTTTTAGTTCATGTTTTTTAGTTCATGTTTTTTATATGTCCAAGTTGAGTTGGCTGCAAGAAAAACTTGAATAACTTCAGAACGGAAGCAGCTACGCATCCGGGGTTTGCACCATTGGAAAGCTCGCGCCGAAGCGGTTAAAAATATTCCCTCAGTAAACTCCAAAACCGGAGAGAAAGTGCTATTCCAAAACTCAATACAAAAGTCTATGGGAATAGAAAAAACCACAGGTTTCCCGCTCAAAACGCGCCCGCTTTTAGTCACGCGGTATGGCTCAATTTATCACGCGGACTGTCTTCATTAAGAAGTTTGTAAACAATGAGCGGCTTCTTCTCAGATTGCTGTGTTTCTAGCTTTATATCGCGATTAGCTTAGGTTGCGAGTGTAGAAACAGGATAGACAGAGTGTTCTGTTGTTGCAGAGGGTACAGGACCACCTGATAGGATGTTGGTATGATTATTTGTCTACCTGTTCAATAACAAATGCCATATAGCCAATATATTTCAGTGATATAGCTATCATTTAGCTAGCAACTTGTAATACAGCCACTCTTACGCTGTTTGCCGTTAAATTGTGTGCTTGTCAAAGCCGTGTTTATGCCAATTCCTTTTCTTTACTATTATAGATGCCGTTTATTGTAAGAATTAGGACCAACTCAGGCAGAATTCCACCTTCAACTCGGATCACAACTATTTTTTGTATGTGTACAACTTAAATTCTATCATTTCATCAATTTTCATATACCTATTATAAATAAATGAAAAAATTGATAATTTTATTTAACATGAAAGTCTAGTAACTTTAGCTACAAGTTTACAGTGCTGTACTGCTGAATCCTGTGAACATCAGAATATTTCTTGGGGCACAGTAGGTAGAATCGACTGATTTTAATCCTGTCTCTTTAGAAGAACTCCCACCAGTTAGCGTTTTCCATCTGCTGTACATTATCTGCGCATAAAAAACATAAATACCATTGAAAACAGACGAGATGAGCTGTACAGCGCCCGAAAAACTCCATAAATTTCACTAAATTTCTTTCTTTCAATAGTTACAGTATTAATGCGCACCTGTGCTACCGCCCCTTTTTCACGTGCAACGTTGACATTTGCGCGCTTAATTGACTTGGATTCACATGACTAAATTGCTTCCGGTAAAGTACTAAATGCATTCCTCAATTACCGCGCTTGCGGTCGTGCCAACTCAACTTGGACATTACATGTTATAAAATTTGAAATATCAATTTACTGCACATAGCAATGTTAGAATTTATTATTTGATAAGAGGACAAAAACTAAGTATATTTATTAATTATAATTATAATATAATATACACACTTTGAATTAAAAAAAGTATGACATTATTGGGCTTCAAATTATATATATACATATATATATATATTTTTTTAAACTTATATAGTTATTGCTTTTACAATTTGAATTACTGTGTAAACATTAAAAACCCATAATTGGAATTTATAGGAAGCATTGGTAGGGTTCAGCATGAGGCATTATATCCTAGTATAATGAATGTCATCAATCATGTTTTAAAGTTTCTATTTCCTCTTATGAAGCTTGATACATAGTGTAGCAGTATACATTATACGGAATGTTAAAGTATGAAGTGAATTCTCTTTTCATGGCTCAAAAGCTAAAGCGTACACACAAAAATACATTAGTACAGGACAAGTTTTTTCCACTCACATCAATAGAGCATTGATATAGACAATGTTAGATAAGTTTAACTTCTAAGATTACCTGCTTTGTTACAGTACGGTGGCAAATGAGGTAATATCTTGCAAAAGAAATACAGATACATATTGCTTTTATCATAATTATTCCTACACTTTGGTTTATTTTCATCAGTTAGTGACTTATTTTCACACTTACTTTTGTTGACCCAAGTATTCAAAAATACACAAGAAATGTAAGAAAATGTGATTTTTCAACTAGAATACAGTGATAGCAGCATCTACTACATTGTATGCACAAAAAATGGTTGCAATGAGAGCCCACTCTGATACCAAAAATTAAGGGCACGGGTCTACCTAATCCGGAACTTTATCATGGACATTATTCATAGTAGCTGACCGAATGGACTTTATTAGCGTTATAGTTGTTGTCAAGTAGGAGTCGTTTATTATTAGATGTTGTGCATCATGGCCAGTAGGCATTGCTTCATGTTGGGTGATTCGTATACAAGTGTTACACGCCTGCAACACCTTGTTTTTCTCACTAATGAATCTTAACCTAAGGGTATGGAGACAATGTGCAGGGAAGAGGGAGAGAAGGAGAAGAACCTGGTGGTAGAGAACTTACAAGCCCCAAGTGCACCGAGATCAAGAGCCTGGGCTAAGGCCTGACAGTTGACCTCCCACAATGAGCATTATTACATATTTTAGTATAAATTTTACCTTCACGTGTGAAATCTGAACTTTGCTCTATTTCTACAATAAAAATTAACATTATTGTTGTAATAAAAACGATTTATAATGGTCTTACATTAATTACAATGTAATAAGAATTTAAACTTTTTATTGTAACAAGTGAGCAAGAACAGATACATTATCTTTTCATAAAAAGTGAACTATTATCAAAGACATTTCATATATATTTAGCAAACACTTGATTAACTGCTTCATGATGAAAAGTGTTAAATTTTACATTTATATAATAATAAAACGCACCATAACTGGCTGGTGATAATCTTGGAGAACCTGAATAAAGCACATAAAAAGTGTAGTAACATAATATAAAATTTAAATTCATATAATAAGTACACACACCATAAGCTCGTGGTGATATTTTTTAGTAACTGAGAAAAAAAACACATTAAGAGAGTAGTGACATAATATAAATTATACTCATGGTGTATGCTACAAAGTAATTAAATATTACCCAAGTGTACATGTCTATTATTGGGCCAATAAAAAAATTATTAAATTTATATGTTTGGCGATATTATGCTAAGTCCCACCATTTTCTATTGAATTGAGAGCTTATAAAACAATTTTAACATTTTTTATGCCAAATGAAAAAATAATTGCAATTGTATAGAATTTAATAATCTAATATAAATTCTACTCTACATTTTATAGTAAAACTATAATGCTTAACTATAATATCAATTATATCAGAGAGTGGAATAGAGTTAACCACTAGTGTTGTTTTAGTTAACTAAAACTAAAACCCAAACCCCTTAGTTATGGTGTATTTTACTTTTGGTAAGAATAACTAAAACTAAGCTGTAGAGAATATGAAAAAACTAAAACTAATTATTTTAGAAGACAGTAAATTCGATAATAACTAAAACTACCAGTAGAGTGGATGACCAAAACTAGCTTTCTCAGACTTGATTGAATATGAAATGAAATGTTAAATTTTACATTTATATAATAATAAAACGCACCATAACTGGCTGGTGATAATCTTGGAGAACCTGAATAAAGCACATAAAAAGTGTAGTAACATAATATGAAATTTAAATTCATATAATAAGTACACACACCATAAGCTCGTGGTGATATTTTTTAGTAACTGAGAAAAAAAACACATTAAGAGAAGAGTAGTGACATAATATAAATTATACTCATGGTGTATGCTACAAAGTAATTAAATATTACCCAAGTGTACATGTCTATTATTGGGCCAATAAAAAAATTATTAAATTTATATGTTTGGAGATATTATGCTAAGTCCCACCATTTTCTATTGAATTGAGAGCTTATAAAACAATTTTAACATTTTTTATGCCAAATGAAAAAATAATTGCAATTGTATAGAATTTAATAATCTAATATAAATTCTACTCTACATTTTATAGCAAAACTATAATGCTTAACTATAATATCAATATATCAGAGAGTGGAATAGAGTTACCCACTAGTGTTGTTTTAGTTAACTAAAACTAAAACCAAAACCCCTTAGTTATGGTGTATTTTACTTTTGGTAAGAATAACTAAAACTAAGCTGTAGAGAATATGAAAAAACTAAAACTAATTATTTTAGAAGATAGTAAATTCGATAATAACTAAAACTACCAGTAGAGTGGATGACCAAAACTAGCTTTCTCAGACTTGATTGAATATGAAATGAAATATGTTATACATACAGAAGCACCTATTAAAATAGTGAGCTCCTGCTTTTTCCAGTTTGCACTGGAGAAAACGAACTCACTGTTTTGATTCCTAATTATTTACTACAGACTTAATAATATATGCTAATTTATTATTGCCAAATAGGTGTTGCTATTAAGTGGATGTGGTTTTGCATATTAAGTGGGTGTGGTTATGTATAAATAACCCCACCCTTTAAAATCCTGGATATGGGCTTGCAGCTGCTACCCACTTGCGCTATTACACCACATGCAATATGCAATATGTTTCTAGTACAGTATAATGGGGAGGGGCCTTGATTGGAGTCCCATACCCTCATAAATTTCTCTACAGCACATCTAGTTCATTATGATCAAAATTGTTGTTGTGGATAACTGCTGCATTATGTGTACAAATTTAACTTCATATCATCATCAGGATTATAGACTATTTCTGCCTCCAACGTTGACACTACAGCCAATATATATATTAATAGGAAATTTTTCTCTTTTTGACTGCCAATATTTGTAATTATAACTTAACCCGACGTTTCGACTTCTTGCCGAAGTCCTCTTCAGGGGTCAACTGAGGTCGAACTCTCCGTGGTGATATAATAACACAAAGTAAACAGCAAGATTTCTGGAGGGCATGCTTACTGTTTATTATGTCCTGGAGGGTGATTTGCACGCAGCATGCATCCTGGAAGCTCTAAACCTATGTCCCTATTAAACTTGTTGTTGCATCAGGTGTCATCTGTATGTGTAGAGCTTCCTTAATCTTCAACTCACGATTCTTACTGGCTCTGTCTACAACTCTTACCTCTTCCCATTTAATGGGGTGATGTTGCTTCCTAGCATGTTCAGCAATGGCTGAAACTTTCTCATCACCTCTCCTACAAGTTCTTTTACTCTCTGCTCAAGCCTTCTAGTTGTTTCACCAATGTATACTTTACCACAACTGCAGGGTATATTGTACACTATGGATGACTCTGTGGTAATAGCTATAGTATCTTTGACTTCAGTAAGATGTGATCTTAGTGTCTTACCCGGCTTAAACGCTGTTTTGATGTCAAAGTCTCTACACACTCGCTGAATGTTCTCACTCAATCCTGCTTTGTATGGAATAGTAAGAATCAAACCTTTCTCTTGCTCAGTATTTGTGTGATCTTTAGAAGGTAACTCTTTAGAACCTGCCTTAATGGTTGCGTTGTCATAACCATTACTTTGAGTATAGGTGTTTCTCTTCTTCCTTCAAATAATTCAGCGAGCGAGCGAAGCTGACTATCAGTCGTGTTCAATTGAGATTTCAGATATATATATATATATATATATGTAGGTATGTATGCGTACGTCAAAAAATTTCGCCCGCGCTTCTAATTACGTAAGTTAGGTAAAGCGTTCACAGTTCCAGTATTTTTCAATTAACGAGCACGGAGAATCCTGCTGCACTGCCTTACCAACTTTGTTTCAACCAAAAAGTTTATAGCTACTCTCTTCTTGGCGAAAGACTGAATGGCAAATTGCCAAGCTGCGCTTCTTTGCCACTGCTTTCGAAGTTTATTCAGGTAATTCTGTTATTGTTAACTCTTCATGCCTAATCATTGCTATTATTTAGTGTTTTCCTTCACAAATCATCTTTACCTATACTCATATATTTACTCGCTCGCCATGCATTTGCGCTATTCGAGCGCACCACTAGTTATTTACTCATATTAGTTACCCTCCTAGCTCTCTGACCACGGAGAGTTCGACCTCTTTTTCTTTGTAGCATACATCATGAGTATTATTGCCTCACTGAGTCATTGAATAGGGTTTATAAGTGCAATAGCAAGTACCCCAATAATAATTTATTACTACAAAAGCACTATAGTACCTTCGTAGGATATCACAATGTACAATCAACTAGTATGTGCTAAAATTCTTGTTCTTTTTCTTCTCTAGCTCTCCCTATTCCTCTTTCCTATTTTTCCATTTATTCCCTTTTTTTCTCTTCATGATCCCAGACACACTCTGCTCTCTTGGTTCATTTATCTTTCTCTCCCTATAATACCTTTGCTGATAAAAGAGCGATACTCTCCTGTTTCTCTGCCACTCTCATATTCTTTCCATTTATTGTTGTACTTGGTTTGGTTGCTAACAAATTCGCCTTTCCAGTAGTGTAGCATAGCCAGACTCTATACTTCTTTTCAAATTGTACTCTTGGTGTACTCCGTAATTCAGCACTAGATCACAAAAGCTGCTCTCCTGTTTTCGGTTACTCCTGTCTATAATCCAGTGCTGTACCGGATTTGGTTGCTAACCAGTTCACCAGCACCCTTTGTTTACCCAGTAATTCAGTTCTAGTTCATGAGTATTGTACATCTGCGCGATCTAGCTCTTATAGATCATGAATTATTCATGAATGTGTATGTCATCGTCAGTCACACATATTATTATATAGATAGTAATAACATAAACATTCTCATTCTAGTTAGTTGAGTTTGCCCACCTAAAATAGAAATGGCATTCCCACGTTGACTGGGTACTGAATAAATTCTACTAAATATACTTTACTATTATACAAGACATTCATACTTACCTACAAAGCCCGTCTAGAACTCTGGATTCTGCTGTTTTTTTTTCTATTACACTTGAATCTCCATCTAGTTAGTCAGCAAGTTAGGGCTAATTATTATGCTATAGTTATATTACAGTTCCATTTTTACAATCTTCGATGTCAAATCTTTCAGACGATCTCAAAATGGCGTTATTATGCTAGTATACCACTAATTGCTCTAAACTAACTATTATGCTCTAATTTCAGCCAAAAACATTTGAAAGTCTGAAGTCTGTCCTTCATACTCCAGCAACTTATCTGGTAGAGAGACTGGCTGAAACTACGCATGCTCAGTACAATGGAAATAGAATAGAAGGTGGTTAAATAGGATAGAAGTGTGAAATTGTGGTGGAATTACAATAGAAATGGGACGGAAAGAAGTAGCTCCAAAAAGCCACCATCTAATACTATATAATGCTGTTTTTGTTTTTTTCTTTCTTTATGGGAGTGTTTCTTTCACACTCCCATAAACATGTGTGCAATAGAGACTGATCATAGCTTGGCTGCGCAGTCCACTCACCACATGTGATGGAGCACATATCTGATATTGATTTCATATAATCTAATAAATAACAGGACATTTTTCTCTTTTTAACAGCCAATATTTTTAATTATAACTTAACCCGACGTTTTGACTTCTTGCCGAAGTCATCTTCAGGGGTCAACTGAGGTCAAACTCTCCGTGGTGATATAATAACAAAGTAAACAGCAAGATTTCTGGAGGGCACGCTTACTGTTTATTATGTCCTGGAGGGTGATTTGCACGCAGCATGGACAGCCAGCATCCTGGAAGCTCTAAACCTTGTCTCTATTAAACTTGTTGTTGTCAGGTGTCATCTGTATGTGTAGAGCTTCCTTGATCTTCAACTCATGATTCTTACTGGCTCTGTTAAATATATTTGTGGACGTACATATGTCATTTTGTACTTTGGCCCTCACATTTTTGTGTTTGCTTCGTGGTCTACCCCTTCCCATACCTCCACTAAACAGAATCTTTTGGTTTAGCAATCCCGTATTATTCAAGGAAATTTAATTGTTTACCCCTTTGTATTAGGTTGTTTCTAAATGCCACAAGATGCACTTAAGTATTTAAAACTTGCTTATTGACTCAACTCTGTGCAGTAATTCTTTAGGATTTCTTGTTTTTTCAAGTCACTAAATGTTATGGCGAAAGGTTACTATCTTATTGAGATCCTTGAACAGACGTAATTTCAAAACTCCGCCGTTTATAATAGCTGTGAGTGCTTGTTGTCAAAAGCTACTGATAACTCAGATAATCAGAATGTGATATCAGAGACTACAGAAAATACCTGTTCTTGGGAAATTGAGCTACGAAAGTAGTTCTATAATTGTTAGATAAAGTATGGCCACAACAACTATGTATTTATACTTTTAGTAATTGACTGATAAATTGTGGTGAAGTGTTTTGTTTGTGCACGATTTGTTCGCCATTTGTGCTCAAGCACATCACTAGTACATATTTGTGTAGCATTTTCATATGACATAATGTATACAGCACAGTAATTAACCCATCTCACTATTACCAGGGGGAAAATATCCAAATACAAGTATAATATAATAGGAAAGGCAAGACTAGACAACTGACAGGTGGCTGTGAACCATCTATCAGCCACTATTTATTGCAAGAAGTCTACACAACTAGATATATAATATTTAATTTCTTTATATAGAAATACTGTATATATGTGCATTTTTTGCTAAGTTGTATTCTTGATTCTTGAAGTGTGTTAAATATTTATGTCATGAAGTACAACAATTAGCTCGGATCATTTCCGTATACGGGAAAAATTGAAGGTAGTAATAGTGAGCTATAAATTTTGATTTACAACATAGGAAATCAATCATGGTGATATTGCTATTATGCTTGTTGAATATATGAATATGTCCAGCACACGGGTATATTAACCAATCCAACTTACAAGCAATAGTAGAAGATATATCAGAATCAGAGAATATAGAGCAAGTCTCTAAATGTGTAGATCTTTGACTTGGTGAACAACCTGTCAATATAAAACATAATAAATAATAATCACTACATAGGTACAATCAAAGTTTTAATAACATCCATATTATAGCTATACTAAAAAAAAACCCACAAAAAGAAAGGAACTTTAAATTGAAAAACAACAACTGTTGACTGGCTTGGATATTTATGAACTTATAGATACAAGAACCCGATTACTATTGTGATATAGTAGTGTATTACTAGTATGCATTATTCTCGCTGGTATATAGACATAGTACAGTTTTATGATATAGCAATGCTCTAATTAAGTGAATGTTGAAAATCTTATTTCATTTGCTGACACTAGCCGTGTTTATTAGCTTTAGTCACACAATGAAATTGAAGAGATTTATTGGCGAGCAAGCGAAGTGAGCGAGACACTAGTGTCAAATTGAGAATTGGAGATATTATTAGGGGTGGACATTTGAAAATCGTAGTATGTTATACATATAATTATATTATGGATGTACATATGCTCCTTAAATACGTGCATGGGCGCCGTTTATTTTTTCCTTCTCAAAAAACACAGCTTTTTAGGCTGACCCCACTTTCATCATGATACTACAGCATTAAGAAAGTCTTACCTGGAGCTTGGGCGTACGAATTGGTGTGAGATAATTCCTGGGAAATGTTTGTTTTTTCAATCCCAAAAAGTTACTGGCGAACGGTTATAATGGCATTAAAAACCCGTTACAAATCGTAATTTTCAAACTCGTCATTTTTGGGGTTGCTAAATGCCACTTGTCGGATGTCAGTGCCATTGGTATCAGAATGGCTAAATATTAATACTAAGGCAGCCATTTTTACTTGGGAGAAGCTGAGGTAGTACATAGTTTCATTTTTTTTTAGCTAAAATGACAAAAATAAACTCTGGCTATTTTTTTGTTAGAACTGCGAGATGTTTACCTAGTTACTGGTAAATGAGGTAGTCAGAATGGCTTAAATTTGGATAATACAGAATTACAACTATTCAGGAAATTGAGGCACGAGAAGAGTAATTCTGTAGTTGTTTGGTAATATTAAATAGTCAATGCTATAATTACTTTTTGGGGCATGACTAAGCCAAAGTTTATTATGTAACAATACTATTGTTTTAAGTAACCTAACTAGGCAGGTTCACTCCATATTTGTGCTGAACACTCCCACTATTTATATATTATATTTATATAATTATATGTTGGTGTTACTTTTGTCATTTTTGTACTTTCAACCTGGCATTTTGTGTTAATTATTGGTTGATCCCATCCTAAACTACTCAACTTCACTAAACAGAATCCTCTGGTTTATCGATCATTGTTTAGCCTTTTTTAATTCATTTTCCGGGTGCAGTTAAAACGTAAAACTTACCGAGTTTCGTTTCTATTTGAGTTATTGGGCAGTGGTAAGTTAATGCGCTATTTGTCATAGTAATAAACACTACGAACAGTATTTACTTAAAAATTAATTTGCCATTAGACTAACCACAAGGCAAAGTCTTGTGTAAGGTATGTTCAGTTGTATGAAAGCATTATGTGTTTAGAGCTAACTCATATTAGGAATAAACCAAAAATTGTTCGAATAACGTGACTTGTTTTTTTTGTTGTTGTTTGATTTATAATTCAGACAGTTTCGGCGAGTGGTTATTATGGCATTGAAACCTCTTTACCGTATACTCAAAATTTATAAACTCTAACTTTTTTAGTAGCTGAGTGTTATCAAGTTAAAAATCAATCATTTAATACGTGTAATTTTAGACTCCGCTCGCCATTTGTGATAGTGGAAGGTTCCCATATAACCACATTTTGTGATTACCTGAAAGAAGGAAAATACCCAAACCACTTTGATAAATCCGACTACCATGCACATAGGAAGAGAGCAAAATATTTCATATTGAGTGAAGGACATTATTTTATGCTATATGGAGGCAAATTATTATCTTTCCATAGACAGTAGGCGTCATAAAAACAAGCTGGTTTTGGGCATCATAAATATACCATGTACGGCACACAAGAATTTTAGAAAAAACCGCTAAAAAACGGACTGAGACGCCCATAAAACTAACGTAATACTGGCCTAAAACTGAAGTTTACATTTCCCATGATTGAAATCAAAAAGGCGTAAAAACTGACAAACTATTTCAATAAATGCCGTGCAAATTGCGCCTTGCGCGACGTTTAGGGCATATGAGTTTATAAACCATAAAATTGTGCTATCAGCACTGGGAAATTTCATAATGAAGCTAATCCAAGAATTTGGTGGATCCATACAGCAAAGTGCAAGAGCTACAGCATAAATAGACCAGGAAGTCAGCAAATTAATTACTTTCCATGACTTGGTGGTACAGCAATACCCAGCCTGTAGAAAGTTTGCATTGGGGGGGGGGGGGGGGGGGGGGTTTAGGATTGTTTAAAAAACAAAACGCCCCACCTACTTTAGTTTCCTTCATTTATATTCTTCTCTAATATAAAAAAAGTAACTGTACTAAAGCTACAAGCTAATTATTTGTTCTACTGTCAGTTGCATAATCTAGCAAATGAGGTATAACTGGTAGACGATATATCAACCTCGCATATTGGAGTTTTCCAACCACTGGAGTTGTAGAAACAGAAAGAGCATCATCAGTATGCCTTTCGTACCATTAGCATAGTAATAGCACAGGTAAAAGTGCTATTTGGGATTAATAGCACAGGTAATGTGACTTGATAACCCAGGTTTTGCCTCGTTGCTATTTCATAATAGTAGGCCAGCATTAAAAACAACATTTGCCTGTAGGCTACCTGTATCGTTCACCCCACTATTTCATATTTCATGCTTAGCTTTTTCTGAAACTTTATTTTCAACACCTATGGCTCCTTCTAATCTTGTTGAAAATTCCCAATTGCGGGATCGGGCTATTAAATATCGATAGTACTTCTCTCTATGAAGAGTACAACAACCGCAAGTTGGGCACGATTGAAGAGATGCCGATTTCCACAAGTTATAAGGGGGATGTGCCTATAATATTACTTCCAGTCACTCAAAAGGGGTTTGACCAAAGTCCCCCAAACCCCCCTTGGCTGGGGTATGGATACATCAAATTCCTCAAGCAGGAAGTGCGTCACATCATCATGCAAACCCCTAGTGATGACCCTGTAACGGCAGAAGATGATCATTCCTGGCATTCATGATGAGAGTCACTTGGCAATCAATTGGATTGTCAACTATTTCTAAAAAAAATACTGGCCCTGCAGAGGGACCACTATCAGATAAACTACACCTCAGGGGTAGCCTGGGGATTAGGTATCTTATCACTATCATCAACATGCACATCAGTAGCTGCAGCATCAAACTGTGTAACTTTGAACACACTAGGGGGGGGGGGGGGGGGGGTGGGGGGGGGGAAGAGCTCAGGGATATTGTATACATAGCATGTATTTATCAAACCATTCAACGCCAATCATATTCACTGCATCATAATAATAAAAAAAAGCATTTCAATTTGTATTTTGGATAGTAGTTTGAAATGAAATTTGAGTTTACATACTATATAAAACTTCATTCAAGAACCCTAGTGAAGTAATTGGGAGCATAGTAAAGAAGCAAAAAGACTTCACAAGAAACCCTAGTGAAGGTATATTGGGAGCAATATTTACTAAAGTAGCATCTAACCCTCTCCTCTTCCCTTCACAGACCTGGTGTGACTAAAGAAGATGAAAATTATGTAAGGTTTACTGTTTATTATAGTTGGATTATATTTAGAGTAAATAAAGGAGAACAGGGAGAGGTGTGATGTTACCTTCTGAATTCTCAATATCTCCAAGATCTTTACACTTAAAGACTTCCAGTAATGATCCACAAATTATGTTAGTGAGAGTTTAAATAAGGCTAACTGTTCTTTGGAAAGGAAAGTCCTTTTTTTTTTGGATAACTTGTCCTTCTGTAATTGTTTAGGCTATTTATAGTTCTTTTTGTGGAAATAAGGTTTAATCAGAATTAGACCTAGTTAATATAGGTAGGTAGAATTGATGGGAGGGGCCACATCCCGAGAGTGCACATGCATGTGGGGCGGACAGCAGACCACATGTCAACTAGCTCGCCTCGACAAATAGCTCGAAAGCAGCCAAAGGACCAACCTGAGAGCTGTCAAACACATCACGTAGAGGACATGGTATAAGCAATGGCAAACGACGGGGAGCACCCCACGGATGTGAGGGCCAGTGACAAGGCAGCCATGAAGGTGGCATTTTCAGAGTTCCTCCAGGAGATCCCTGGCTTTAAAGCTTTTCTGGAACACTGCAGCCATTCTAGCAGCCCAGCAAGGGACGGTGGCACCTCGGGGTCAGGCGAATGGGCCAGGGAAGATGAGGGTGAGTCACTGCTGGCAGGCTTAGCTGTAACCCCTAGGAGCGAAAGCCGGGATGGTGGCCGTAGTGGTAAGAGAATAAGGGTAGTATCCCAGGAGTTAGTTGGTGAGTTAGAATAGTTGTAGCTAAAAAAAAAGAATTGGTTAGTGATGGCAAAGTCACCTATGAGTTCTCAGCCCCTAGTGTAAAGGGAGATAACTAGCTAGAAAGCCATAAGGGGAAGTTTTCAATAGGGTAGTAGTACTGGCGACAAGCGGGGTGGCAGGATTGGCGGGGACATAATAGTGTGGTAGAAATACATTTTAACCTGAAAAAATAGGTAGAGAGACAATTTTGATATCATTTTTTCACTCATTAACATATTCAAAATCATCTAAAATACTTTCACTGGAATTTGTTTTATGTGTGTTTAAATATTTTTATTGGCAAAATAATGTTTACAATAAATCATTCATGATATCTTCATCATCAGATTCCAGTGTCTTCTGGGTCCACTATAATCTGTTCAGAATTATTGCAGGTTTCTCCTCTAGCAGTCTCCACATGCTGGTACACACCTGAGTTCATTCTTATGACATAAACAATCATTAGTTGCACACGGATTTTGGGAGGAAACTTTACATCTGCATCGAATAAACTTCATTATTATTTGGAGCAGGAACTGAGCTGAATATCTGCAGACACCTTCCCAAGTCTCCTAAGATGCTCCTGGTCTTTTGTTGATGGTCCATTTTGATAGCCATCAGAGAGATGTTGGGATTGGTGTAAGTTCATAACTGAAGTATGGAGTCACATCTTCTTCTCTTTGAACAATGGCTATTAAACGTGAAAATAATTTCATGGGATCAATTATTATATATTTCTTCTTTTCGATAAGTATTGCTGGTTGTAGATGATTTAAGGAGCAAACTTGATCTTTTCTTTAGAGTGATGCTTCTGTAACGCGGACATTATTGAGGTTTTATTCGGCCCAACTTCCTCTATACAATCACAATTAATTCCATCACCTTGCAGTTAAACCTGAGGACATTTGTTCATATTGAAAGGTTCATGTTGTTCAAACCATTCCTGAATTTTATTAAGGTCTTTGAAGTCTCGATTGCTCCTTGAAACACTCTAATCTATATGGTGTTCACTGGTGGTGTGCTTGGTGTTTGTGAGTGGCTGTCTAGCACTATGAATCCCAGCACACCTATGCATAGTGTAGACCCATTGAAGACGAACAGTTTCATTGATTTCTCTTCCTCTTGTCAATCCACCACGACTCTTGATGGATTGCATTAACACCTGATGTTGAAGCATCAGAAAAGATGCTGAGTGGGTCAGCTGGAGTGGGGATGATAAGTGATGAGTGATGACTGACTGCTGAAATGATATTCTTGATTGCAGTGGAAAATTCCTCTGAGATTGTGATGCCGGTTGAATTATCCTTAGGCATGTAACCATTAAGAATGGTAGTGAATCTGGCCAGATGGGGGATGAATTTAGAATAGAAAGTAATCAAACCCAAAAATGATTTCAGTGATGCTCTGTTAGATGGCATAATGTAATCAGAAATTTGAGCAACTCTTGCATGAGGAATGGAGAGCCTGCCTTTTCCCACATGATAAACAAGAAAGTCAAAGCTTGAAAAACACCAGCTGCACTTGCTGACCTTGACAGTGAGGCCTGCAACAGCTAGCCTGCTCAAAACAGAAGCAATGTGAGCCAGATAGTCTTCAAAATTTGATGAAAAAATGATAATATCATCAATATATGGAAGTGAATGACTTTCCAGTCCTCTTAAAACCTGTTGCATTAGCAACTGGAAAGTACCAGGGGCATTGGTCAGGCCAAAGGGCAAGACACCATACTGAAACTTGCCTTGTAGACAAGTGAAGGCAGTGTACTGCTTTGAATCTGGTTCCATGGGCACCTGGTGGAACCCTTTTAATAAATCAAGTTTCGACAGGAAGCTAGCATTACCAAGCTGGGATAAAATGTCTTCCACTGATGACATGGAAAAGGGTTCTTTGATTGTGATAGCATTTAATTTCTTGTAATCTATTAAAATCCTGATACCACCATCCTTCTTGGTTACTGGCATAGGTGATGAACTGTATTTTGAGGTGGATGGCTCAATAATGCTAAGTGATAACAAATTTTCTATTCCTTCCCTGAATGCAGTCTGATGCGCAATAGGGATGGAGTATGGTGGTGACCAAACTGGAATGGTTGTAATTAGTGAAATAGATTGACTGATCAATTTTTTTAGACCTGGTGACTCTGAAAATACTGTTGGGAAGCTATCCAAAACATGTTGAAGCCGTAACTGCTGTGAAACAGTGAGCTTGAGTGGTTGCGGTTTGTTTGAATTGATAGAGAAATCATCAATATCCTCATTTGGAATGATAATGGCCCTATTGACTGAAAGTGACCTTTTCAATTGAGAAATGTGAACAACCTTTGCTTTCTGTTTAGAATTAGGCTGCTTGATACTGCAATTTACAGGGGGAATACAATCAACAATGACATATGGGCCTTACCAAGAAGCCTCTAGGCATTTATTAATTCCTGGGTTTCTCTTAAAAACAGTGTCACCTGGTTGAAATAAAGCTGCCATTTGTGACTCTTGAGTGATTCTTGGTTGCAAATGTTTAGATGACTGCGCTTGCTTCACATAGTGAATCTGACATGAGAGTAAATTATCCAATTCAGAAATGAAGAGAGGTAAATTCAAACTGCTTTGTGATGAAGATGATGTCCATAATGACTTCAGAGTAGCAAGAATGTATGGTGTGGGCTTCAAAAATGTAATTCTTGGGGGGTGAAACCATGTCTGGAATGGGGCATGTTTCTACAGAAATATAAAACCAAATCCAATGCTACTGGCCAATCTGGTTTTTCAGAAATGCATTTCGAAATCATTGATTTCATTGTGCTATGAAACCTTTCTAGCTTACCATTGCTGTGTGGATGATATGCCGAAGTTTTGATTCTAGAAATACCAACTTTCTTGTATAAATGAGTGAGAGTGATAGAAAGAAAATTGGAGCCCTGATCTGATAAAATAATAATTGGAGCACCCACAATGGCAATGACAGAAAGAATTGCTTTTGCTGTTTCCTCTGAGGTGTAACTCCTCAGTGGCACTGCAAATGGATAACCAGTGGCTAATTCCATACAAGTGAAAATAAATCTGAATTTCATCTTTAAAATGGGCAAGGGACCTACAATATCAACAACTAGCTTTTCTCCTCTGTGACAAATCAGTTCTGGTTGCATCATTGGCACTTTCTGTCCACCTGACTTAGTGTGTTTTAAGCACTTTTGACAGGCTTGCACATGTTTTCTGACATCATCAGCTAAACCAGGCCAGGTAAAATGTTTGTTCAACAAGGATCTTGTGGTGTTGATTCCTCCATGACCTAAACCGTCATGAGCAGCTATTAATACTTTCTTTCTCAATTGCTGCGGTACCACAAGTGCATGAGAAACAGTGTTAAGTGTGGAAGTTAAACACATCAGTAAACTGTCAATAATGAAGAATATTTTGTTGCCCTTATGCGCCTGATCCCAGAGGGGTTGCAATGAGTTGTCATGAGTTTGAAGCTGTTTGAACACATCTTTTGAAATACCATCAAATGAGAGTGTGGGAATTTCCATTGGAATTGATAAAGCCTTGCATACATTAGTTGAAGTGTTTGATGCCACAGTTTCATCTGTGTTCATACCAGAGGGAGTGATATCCTCAATAGAAGGAGTTTCATCAAGTGCAGTTAACAATGTATCATCATGTACTAATGCAGTTTCATGTGCATTGGTGACAGTGACATCAGGAATGTTGTCTAATGACAAAGGCTTGGCTCCTTCTATAGCATAAGGCTCGCTCGCCATTTGTGCTCAAGCACACCACTAGTACAATAGTAATGGTGTTTCACTTACTGCTGTCCTCATCAGGTTACAAAGGTTACAAAAAATTAGTGAATTTGAATGAAAGTACAGATATGGAAAAACACCGCTAGCTATTGGGTGAAGTATGTGAAAGTTGGCAAGTAAAAATACCGATACGTTAACTTTCATGAGTGCAAATGAAGAATGAAAACTTCGGATGTTCAAATAAATAAATTAAAAAATATAAAATTAAGCAAGTGACTAATTAATAATTAATTATACTACTCTCTTCAGCTGAGTCACACAAATGTACACGGTCAGTTTTAGGCTCGGAGAGGACTTTTCCCCTAAGAGTCAAGCCGAAGATAGTCTCACAGGCATGAGTCATCCGATTTGTTGAAGTAGCATGGCCTTGAAGAAGTATTTCATCGAGGATATCTGCTCCAAATAGTAGGTCTGTAGAACCCGGTTGATCGAACAAAGGATCATCAAGTTTCTTTCCTTGTAAAAAAGGTTGTTCTCTGACTCCATGAAGAGGGAATCCCGGTAGATCTCCAGAAATATGGTCTAGCACTATGGCTCTCACCGATATATTGGGTTGATCACTGTTTGGAATCAGATCTAAATCAACCTGGTACCGCGAGGTAAGTACGGATGTCTGGCTAATACCTGTAAAACTAGTTGACTTTCTGATCTTCTTGGCTTTTAGTCGTTGAACAAGTTTAGTAGTCACAAATGACAAAGTTGAACCACTGTCCATTAAAGCACGGGCCTTTTGAATTCTTCGCCCGGCACTAACAGTTGCCAAACACGTAGCCAAAAAAGGCGATCGGTCGGTCTTTCATGGACTCAGAAGACGGTAAGGCATGAGCACTAGTATTGGTTGTACTTTCTGAGTTTGTCTCAGTTGATTGTGACTGTTGCTGGCTTGTTGAAGTTGATTGTGGCTGTTGCTGGCTTGCTGAAGTTGGCTGGGGCTGTTGCTGGCTTGCTGAAGTAGACTGGGACTGTTGCTTATTGGTCCGTTTTTGATATCCTCTGTGAAGTAAGGAATGATGTTTGCGACCACAGTGACAGCAAGACCTAGTACTGGGACACTCACGCAAAATATGATAAGACAAACAATTCACACAAACCTTTAGACGAGATACAGTTGATTGCCTATCGTCCACGGATTGGGCCTTGAAAACATCACATAGATAAAGTGGATGAGTGTCCGTAGGGCATAACTGACAATGTTTTGTGCTTTGGACATGGAGAGTAGAAGGTTTCGATGTTGGCTTTGATCGGTGAGCAAAACTTCGTCCATGAGTGGTGGAAGATGAATTCGTCTTAACTACGTCAGTTCTCCCACAGAATCGCATTTGAAAGCGTCTGAGGTATTCGGCTAAGTGATCAAAACTTGGAGTCCTTTTTAATTTTGCCGACTCTTCAACCCAGTTTTGGAATAATTTCTCGGGCATGAGTAGCTCACACACTGCTGTAAATAGAGCATCCTGTGAACCGTCTGTACACTCTTTTACCACAGCTAGAGATGTTTAGAAGAGAGTTATAGTTTTAGTTATACCTTCAGAGGAGAGGTCAATCTGGTGATTTAGCACAGACTGTAGAGAGATTCTACATGTCTGGCGTGGTTGATCGTAACGGTCTTGCAGTGCCTGTATGACACCGCCGAAATCCGGGCCGGATCTAGTCTTTGACTCGATGATCAACCTGGCTTCTTTCCCTTTCACTGCCATGTTGAGGAAATCAAGCTTATCAGCATCAGTAAGTGATGTGTCCTTTGAAAGAGCATTTTGGAATTTCTCCCAAAAAGGTTTCCAACCAACAGGTGTTCCGTCGAATTCGGGTAAAGCAAGGCGAGGCAGCCTTTCAAACTTCGACAGTCCTGTAGGTGATACAGATGGAGCTGTTGAAAAAATACTTTCAGTGAGGTCCTTTCCATTTCTGATTTGTAACTCCATAAGATCTCGTATAAGACACTTGATTCCTTCATGCACTTCTGGACGACCTCCTATAGTCACAGCAGACTCTTCCATATTGTCCAGTTTGTACTTGATATCACAGAGAGCAGGTTGTATATTGCTACCGTCAAGTTTAGGAAGTGAAGAATATCTGTCTAGCGAGATCCCGATAGCTTTGCAACGACTATATAAACGAACTGATTCAGCGAGTTCAGCGAGTGTGTTACTTGTTTTAAATCTTTTGGCACTATCAATAGTGTAGGCCAATTCTTCTGTTTCTCCTTCTTCTTGATTAAGTTTATTCATTATGGCATCATGTAAAGCATCTAGAAGGATATTGTCTTGTTGAATCTTTTCCAAATGTGAAGTGACGATTTTTAAATCCAAATCCTTGACATCATAACTGTTTTGCTCACGCAAAAAGTTTTCACAGCGAGTGGCGCTCCTTCTGGCACTCGCCCATCGTTTCTTTAACGTGGGAAGGTCTAGCCCTTCTAATTCAGTATCCAGTTTTCCCCGATCTGTGGAAGCCATCTGTTCGTACAAAATTTCGAAGGTTCTCGAAGATCTTGTAGACAATAAATAGAGAAAAAATAAGTCTTGAATCCTCTTCAGTCTTGAGAGAAACAGATTCTTGTCATTGAAGAGGATCCGGCTCGAAGGACCAAAATGTTCGGGAGTAAACTAACAAGTTACTAGTAATAACTCCAAAAGTGTAGGTTTACTTTTATTGTAATATAGAATACAATTGTAGAGCAAAGATTATGAGATATAAGAAGAAGTGAGAATACAACATAACTAAGAGTAATACGAGTAACAATGGTAATTAAATGCAATTCATCGATGTTCGAAGTCGGAACGGAGTATGAGTGCATGCGTAGTAAAATATAGAAATAAAATGAAAGTTGAAATACGATATGTAATAAAAGGTTAAAGCTAGCTAAGTGAAGGGGCTAGGCTTCATGATGTAACTCTTGGAGGGACTGGGTCCCGAACATGATGAACTGAAAGTTTTTTTTTAATTTCATAATTAAACAATAAAAAATAATTAATTAAAAAATATTAAAATGATGTGTAAAACTGTATAAGAAGTAGACAATGGTAGCATGAAATGAATGGAAATTCATTTGGTGTGGATTCTCAGTACTGGTATCCAACACTCAGGTAGCTCCAATCCTTTGTCCCTGTTTAGGTTTTCTTGTGTACTTTGTTTCTTTTATATGCAAAGCTTCTTTGATGGTCAGCCCAAATATTCTCCTATCATTGTCAAGCACAATTATCTAATGTGATGACCTCTCATTCCATGCATGTTCAGCTAGAACAATTGAAAATCGGGGATGTTTGTTTGTCTATATATATATGTTTGGACGTACGTATGTCATTCTGTAGTTTGACCCTCACATATTTTTGTGTTAGCTCGGTGTGCGACCCCGTCTCAAACTTCACTAAACAGAATCCACTGGTTATCGATCATTACCCGTATCGTTCTAGAAATTGAATTGTTTACTGCTTTGAATTCTTTTGCGGGTGTAGTTAGATCTCAAAAACTGTAAACGGGAGGTCCATTACTATTCGAGTTAGTGGCGGTGGTAAGTTAATCTGCTATTTGTTATACTTATAAGCCCTACGCCACAGTATTTACTTGAAAATGTATTTTCTACGAGACTAACCACATAGGTAAGCCTTGTGTAGGTATGTTCAGTTAAGTGTGACAGTATTGTATGTTACAACTACTACTTAGCTAATGAATATCACAAAGAAAAAGTTTAAATAACTTGACTTGTTTTTTTGTTGTTGTTGTTGTTTTTTTCAATTCAAACAGTTGTGGGGAGTGGTTACTATGGCATTAAATCCCCTTTACCATATATACATAATTCAACAACTCGACACATTTGTTTAGTAGCTTGAGTGTTAGAAGTTAAAATCAATCATTTAGCAATAGTGTAGTTTTAGGCTCTCTCGCCATTGGTACTCAAGCACATCACTAGTTTATTCATTATTATTTTATTTCATATAATTCATATTATGATGTATTTATGTATTTGATTTACTTCACTTATTAACTATTAATTTATTCACTTATGTAATATTTATTACTTTTTATTTGTTTATTTGAAATCGGAAGCTTCGATTCTTCATTTTCACGCATCTGATCACTGTGATTCATTATAAAATGTCACCCATCCAGATAGGGCGAGTTTACTTATTATTATTATTAGCAGCACTATTATTATTATTATTATTATTTATTATTATTATATTACTATCATCATTATTATTATTAGGAGTACTATTAGTATTTACTCTGTCCCTGCATTGGGGGGCTGGAAGCATTTTTTTTGTAAAAAAAAATTTTTTTTTTTTATATTTTATTATTGTAGATACAGGCTTACTGGATGTGGATCCCAAATTTCAAAACCATTGGACATTTCTACAGCTTATAATGATTTTTTTAAACACACTAGTTCATTGTTTCAGTTATTGAATCACCCGGGAAAGAACCGTTCACTTTATTTCTTACCGTTACTTTCTATCGATCGACTATTTCTTTGTTTACTGTCAAACCTACGCTTTTTATAGTTCAAAATAAAGCACACAGGAAGTGCTCAGTGGCTATAGCAACAAGCAATTACGTAGTAGAAGTAGGCGGGAGTGCGCACGGCCGATGTTGTTTTTTTTTGCTTGATTGGAACTTGAACTTGTGTCCGCATGGCTCTCTCTTTATTCTCGTTGTTTCTTGAAACTACGCCTAGGAGAACTTGTAGAAAGCTCCCTAAAGGGTTCCTTGGCACTCAGTGGCAACAACAGTCACCTACTAAACGAAGAAGGATGGATTCAGAGGCTACCCGTCCCTCGGTGAGTAAGACTAAATTATTTAGCTCACCACCTAGGTCTATAGGGTTTACTTCTGAAAGCTCTAGTGCTCTATTGCGCCCAAGAAATAGTAAATCCTCAAGTCCATTGTCAGACAATAGTTCTGTAGCTCTCCCTGATGCTGGTTCAACTGAAGCAGATAAATATTATATACTGGGCATTAGGCTAATGAGAATGGCTAATGAGAATGGCGGTGGTGAGTCTAGGAATGACATGGCAGCAGCAAATGAACTTGACAATGCAGAGTCAGATCAAAATGATGATGCAGAGTCAAGTGAAAATGATGATGCCAAGTCAAGTGGTTCAGAGGAGGAATCCTCTGAGTCAGATTCTGAGGCTAGTTGCAGTCATGATGATCAGGCTGACTCTGACGGGGTTGGTGTCGGCAGTGACGTCCCATCCAACGATTGGACCGAGCCCACATCAGATGTTACTGTAACGTTTAATGGAACTTGGTCTAACCAATATATCAAGATAACTTCTAAAACCTTCATTTAGGTCTAAATATTTATTGTATGCAATATTATGCTTTCTTACAGGCATTGTCAGCTGTTATTACAAGTGTCGTGTTTAACCTCAATTATCTCAAGACTACATTTTCCCAAAGTGGTCATACTTCGGTACATCATAACTTACTCTCACTATGTTTTTATTCTTATGTTTATATATCATCTTAAAGCTCATATTCTACTCTTTAAAATTAATTGATACTTTTTCAAAAAATTATTTTTTTCTTCAGTTATGTAAGTTTTTCTAAAAAAAAAAGAATTTTTGGACATTTTTGGACAAAAACAATTATAAAAAAATAAATAAGGAGAAATTCCAAAAAGTATCAATTCAATTATAAGATAAAAGTATACTGAATGTGTGAAAAAAGTTTGGAGTGTTGAGGATCATGTCTGATGGGGGTTACATCGTACCGAATAGGTAAAGGGTGAGTGGACGATGAAACCGATCACTTTGGGTGGGTGGGGCCAAGTTGATATATCTGTAGTTCATCTTGAAGATGATGTTTTACTCATCATTTTAAGACTTGAAGTATGAAAAAATACACATGGATGACTGAGTTATGACAAAATAAGCAAAACACCCAAAAATGGTTCCGGCCATCCACACTTTTCAGTTGGGTCCACACTGAGCCGGTAAGCACTTTTTAAACATCTAGGCTTTGCAAACCTAGTTATTCTACTCCTTAGAAGTGCATCAGAATAAATTTCGAAACTAAATTTATATATGTAAGTATTTTCAATAGTCAAATTAGCCCCTATGTACATAAAAGGTGAAACATACCTGCATTTTATGGTAACTATTTGTTCAAAATTGGACATGATTTCTTGGTCTATAGCATGCGATAATTGGAGACAGAAGTTACTACATGACAGCACCCAAATATAACAGTGTGTATGCACTTATCATAAATAATGTTTTGCACACTATCGACTGGTTCCAATTATCAACACAATGAGTTGATTTTATTTCCTTGAGTGACTCAAGAAAATTGGTAGTCTAAGGTGTATGGATTGATTGTAGTAGTCACACACCAGTGGCATGTTGCTAGCTCAAGAAAAAATGATTTGAGGTTGTTATTTTCTTTGTTTTGTTTTTTGGCTTCTTTTTTTTTTTCGTTTGGAGAGTGTTTTATAAAAAAAAGAAGGAAGACATATTATTACTTGGTCTAACTAGATAGCAAGAGCTCATCTGAATTTGTACCAATATGTAATATTGCTACACTACATAGAGCTGCAGAAGCTCTCATGGAGAAAAGTCCACCAAGGTAAAATACAGGTGCAAGATTTTTAAGGCAGCTCAATTTCCATTATGATTGGGTGTCAATGGCCTGGTCCGCAAATAATATTTCACAATGCCGTTGATAGTATTTTACTTAACTTTGCTAGTCTTACAACAAATATTTAAAAAAAGTTCAGTGACAGGACAGATCACATTATATTGCTGCCAAAAGATTAAGTCTTCAGTGTAAATGTTTTCAAACTGTTAGTCTGGTTCAGGGTGAATTACATAGCATATGCTACCAGCTAACTCTCAATATTGAAGAAAGCAAATCAACGACCAAAGAAAATAAATAACTAACTTACTTATTGAATCTACAGCTGATGTATATTCTGCATATTGTCTTGAAAGTGGCTCTATATCAAATATATATAAAGATACACATCAAAATGAAGAGCTAACTTGTCAACAAAATGAAAAAACTCCAAATGCAACTAAATAGACCGATAGCAATGGGAAGCTTATTATAAACTATAATTTAGACTTACTAACAAAATAAATCAAGATGAAACAATTTAGACACAAAGAGATTGATTGTTATTATGTACTAGCTAAGTATTTACCAGAATGTGTAGCAATTGAATGTGACTCATGTTGATCCCGAGAAATTCTTTTGCATTTGATCCGTTTTCCTGTCAGATAATAATAATTAGCTTCAATCATATATTCATTAACAGACATATCACCCGTTGAAAATATATATTCACTTGACAATGAATTGCTGCCTAATTTGGCCACTACCTTCCAATTATTTGTACTTCCTAGTTTCCGTTTCTTTATATGTACATATGTTAATTTGCTATTCAGTTCATGAACTGGAAATTTGCCAGCTCAATAAGTTCTGATCCTTTATCTTGAATTACCTTGAAGGAAGAAGAGAACGTAAGAAGAGAACGTAAGAAGACAAGAGACTGTACCTGTAAAGGAACTGTGTGTGTGTATCATCCATGTACTTACCGTTTGCTTGTAGGCATTGTTTATATGTGTTGTGAGATCAACGATCGTTGAGTGCTGTGCGTGTAATGGAATTCCTTTTGTTTATGTGTAATATATTTTTGCTGTATCATTGTCTTTCGGTTATTTGTGTCTGCTGTTGCGTGGGTGTTCAGCTTAAGTATATAAGGGCTGAGCATGCATGCGTCAGTGCCATTCTCATGCAAGACAATTTGAATTAAAACGTATTTTGTTCTGCCTGTGATGGACGGTGGGTAGCTAGGCCTTAGTAAGCCCGCGGTCTTACATACTCCTACGGAGAGACTTGGACTGGTGGCAGCGTATCTTGGGTTGGAGACATCGTCGCCCTTCGCCTCAACAAGTGAACGGTGACGGTAGTCACATTCCCCCCCCCACATCTGGTTGGCAGCGGTGTGCCTTCTACTTGTTTAAAACCTCGAGAAGGACTACAACCCATCACCCGTCGACCCCTACGGCTACGAACTTTAGTGGCGCTCAGTGTATTTTGTTTTTGTTTCTATTTGTGTATCACCACCACGTGTTGTGTAATTTTTGTGACTTTTAATTTTCTTAGCCACACTTTGATTTCGACTCTGTGTTGTTGTTCTTGTACTTACTAGTGCTTATTTTGTTGTACAGGTCTCTGGATTCTGTGGAACCAGTCTGCTGGACGTGGATGTCTGACAGGGGCGGATTGGAGAGAGCCTGTAAGAAGAAGAAGAAGCTCACTTCTAAGCCAATCAGAAGGCTACAGCGGGTGAACCAACGTACTTCCCTTCTGGTGCAGGGATCTTGGAGTCAGGCTTAGCTTCATCAGCCACTGGTGAGAGCTCAAGTGTGACTAGTTTAGGTGATAAGGGTGGTGCAGAGGAGATTGTTACCCGTGTAATTAGGAGTGTATTGTCTGACTCTGATTTGTCTGAGTCCACTGTTATATTATCCGGTTTGTCTGACACTTGCTCAACTGGTGGTACATGCCCGACTGGTGCTGGGAGCACTAGTAGTGGTGGTAGTCTTGTGTCTAGTTTGGTTAATGGTACTTCTGTGAATCAGTCTAGTTCATTGGGTTCAAGTATCATGTCTGGTGCGGAAACTGTATTGGAAAAATCTTTATCTGGGGCTTGTGGTAAAGATGGTGACAGGGAGAGTGATTTTGTGAGTAAGAAGTTGGCTACTCATGAAGGGAAAAAGAGGAGATGGAGAGTGAGAGACCCTTATGATGATTATATTGGCAGGGATGTGGAGTATGAGTCTGAGGAAGAAAGAGATGAGGTATTCTATGGGAGGAGACTGAGTTCTTATGACAGTATGGAGTGGCGTAGACAGAGGGTCAGAGAGATGAAGGAAGACATTAGAGAGTTGGCCACATACAAGGATGGATCTGACATAGCCAGATACATTCAAAACCTCGAGAGTGACTTGAAAGATATCGGTGTCGCTGAAGCCAAATACAAGCGCATTTTACTGAAAAAACTCTCAGTTAAAGCTCGACATCTTGTTGATGACGTCCTGGATGAGGACGAATGCTCTTATGCTGAACTCAAAGCTGTCCTATTACGTAAAGTTGGCCTACATACCAAAGAGGTCTATACAAAGCTCTTTTCAACTTTTGAAAAAGACACTCGTCACCAGGACCACGTTAGTCGTTACCAATACCTAAAAACATTGATAGACAGATTTAGTTTGTCATGCACCAGCAAGCGTGACATGGCCTTGAAAGTTGCTGTTGGCATATTTAGAAGCACGTTGACACAGACAGAAAAATGTATTTTTGAAGGCCGTACAATCGAAAAATTTGATGACCTATGTGTAATGGCTGAGTCTTTAAAGACTGAGGAGACTCCTCATCACAGGGAGAGGAGAGGTGGTAGATCTGACCATTTTAACTCGGGAGGTAGAGCTGAGCAGTCTGGTAATGGGTATAATGGTAGAAGCCTGACAACTTGTTACAGGTGTCATAAGATTGGACACAGAGCTGTGGATTGCCGTGTAAGATTGGATAGTTCGAGTGTTGTGTGTTTTACTTGTGGGCAGACAGGGCACAAGAGCAATGAATGCTCTAATAAGGCTGGGAAACAGAATGGTATTAAGTCTGACAATAAGTCTTCACACCCTTCAGATGGCAAAAGCAAATCAGGCTGTGCTGCTGTATGTGTTGTATCAACCGCTCCAATAAGAGGGTTTGTGAATAATAAGGCGTGTAACATAATCCCAGACACTGGTGCCGACGTTAGCGTCGTACCGAAGAGCCTGTTGAGTGAGGATTGTAAGATGGAGGAAACCGTCCATGTAAGGTTGGCTTCAGGTGTGGCCAAGGAGAGGCCATGTGCTAAGGTAAAAATTGACGTTGATGATGCTTCATGTGAGCAAATTGTTATGGTTGCCCACGATGATGCGCCAAAGGAAACAGTGTTTTTCAGCGTTCCTTTGAGTGAGGCTGAGTCGCACGAGCTTCTTTTGACTGCTGTCGAGACCAGTGGTAAAACTCAGGGATCGACAGGGCAATCTGGTGGGACCCCAGACAGTCAGACATCTGGATTGGGTGCGGACAACCTCTCTGAGGTAGGGGAGAGCAAGTCCGAGGAGCAAACTGCAATGGTTGTGACCAGAGCTGCTGAGAAGAAGAGACGGCAAGCTCAGGAGTTGTCAGACAAGGTAAACTCTGATGGTGTGGTACCCATTTCTCTTCCATCGGCCTTAACCGCCGATGGTGAGGTTGATAGAGGTGTTGAGGGCAGAGTGGAAGAGGCAGTTGATAGGCCTTCTTCGAATGGAGTTGCTGAGGAATCGAGCTGTGAGAGCTTAGGTTGCCCAGATCTTGTTGAGGGAGATGCAAGAGAGTCGCTTCGGTGTGAGTTGAGGTCTGATGAGTCGCTCAGGTTTTGTAGAGACTTGACAGACGGTGCGAGTCTGGGGTACAAGTGGGAGGATGGTCTGATGTACCATACATCCCTAGATCCTAATGGTGAGACTGTTCGCAGGATGGTGTTGCCTGCTAGAGTTAGAATTCGTGTCTTGAAAGTGTGCCATGAGCATTATGGACACACTGGTATAAAAGGTATGAGAACCTTGTTGAACAGGCATTTTGTGTGGCCTGGTATGAGTTCGGATGTTGCAAGTTATGTGAGATCATGCAACGAATGTTTGAGGCACAATAAAGCAGGGCATAGACAATCTAAAATGATAGAGCGTCCAGTAATTACAGTGCCCTTTGATATGGTGGCTTTAGATATCGTAGGCCCATTGGAGAAAGCAAAAGGTGGCGTCAGATATATTCTGACGTACATCTGCATGGCCTCCAGATGGCCAGAGGCAGTGGCTTTACGCACGGTAACTGCAGATAGTGTGGCCTCGGGAATAGTGGAAATAGTATGTAGGACCGGTATTCCCTCTAAAATGCTTACAGATAGAGGAACCGTGTTCACTAGTAGAGTATGTGAGAGAGTTTGCGAAGTCCTTGGGGTGGATAAAATACACTCTTCACCCTACAGGCCTCAGACGAATGGTGTCCTTGAAAGACTCCATGGCACCCTCAAGCCAATGTTGGCGAAGGCTAGAGAGAAAGGGGTGGATTGGAGTTTGTTCCTACCTTTGGCTCTGTATGCCATTAGGCAGATAGTGCACACATCTACTGGTTTTTCACCACATGAAATTGTGTTTGGAAGGCGCGTGACAGGACCTTTAGATCTTTTGTACAGTGGCTGGTCAGATGACATGTATAAAGAAATGGAAGTGTCTGAGTGGGTGGAAAAGTTAAAAGACAGGCTGGCCGTCATTGCTGATATGTCATTTGTCAATGAAAGTTCTGTGGGTGAGAAACGTGCACTTGTATTCAATCGTAACAAGTCTGAGAGAACTTTGAAAGTGGGTGACATGGTTTTACTTAGGACACCTGGTATCCAAGCTGCTCTTCATGCAGCATGGGAGGGTCCGTTTGTAGTGGATCAGGTTATTTCGAGAGTAACCTACAAAGTAAGGCGTGTTGAAGGTGACAGTGTAAGAATTGTCCACATAAATAACACGAAGTTGTATGAGGATCGTAAGGTGTGTTCATCAACTCTTGTCGCTGAAGAAGATAGCGAAATGGCAAAGTGGGACCAGAAGCAGATGTTGTCAAGTGAGAAGTGTAGTGGGTATAGTGAGGAAAGTTTGCAGAGAGTATTGTCGAAGTTAGAGTGCTACTTCAGTGTAGCACCTGGGTTGTGTAGATCTGGGGAGTGTTCTATTATTGTAGAAAGTGGAAGCGAAGTGGTCAATATCCCCCCCAGGTCTATACCTGTTCACATCAGAGAGGCTGTGAAGGTCGAGTTGGACAAATTGTTAGCAGCAGGGATTATTGAGAGGTCAAACTCACAGTGGTCCAGTCCGGTGGTGCCTGTCAGGAAAAAAGATGGTGCCATTAGAATCTGCATTGACTATAGGGCCTTGAACGCAGTAACGCCATTGCGTAGATGTTAGTTACCTTCCCTTCGGGAGATTCTGTATAAGGTAGGCAAATCGGGAGTCTTGTCTAAGCTAGATCTGACGGCGGGCTTCCATCAGGTTAGGATGGCTAGTGACAGTAAGGAGATGACCTCTTTTAGCTGTCCTTTTGGTAAATTTCACTTCAACAGGATGCCGTTTGGTCTCCGGAATGCTCTGGCTATATTCCAGTCTGTTGTGGAAGATGTGTTGCGCCCTGTTAGTGACCGAGCTGCTAACTACATAGATGATGTGATCGTTTTCAGTGCTGATTGGGAAGCTCACTTGAAAGACCTTGAAGGTGTTGTTAAGTGCCTAGGAGAGGCAGGTTTCACTATAAAACCGTCCAAATGTGAATTTGGTAGACGGTACATGTTGTACTTGGGGCATGTCATTGGTGATGGTAGGATGTCAGTGCCAGAGGCGCGTATATCGGCCATGAGAAATTATAGACGACCTAAAACGAAAAAACAGCTAAGGGCCTACTTAGGTTCGATTGGGTATTATCGGGAATTTATTCCCAACTTTGCTCATTGGTCGTCGAGACTCTCTCCGTCCGTATCACTGTCAGCTCCACTGGTGGTAGAGTGGTCTCTGCGGATGACGGAGGCCTTCAGTAAGTTGGTCAATCTTTTGTGTGATCATATTGTTCTTTTTGTCCCGGATATTAGTGATCATTTTATCCTCTGTACGGATGCGTCTGGCTCTGGGATAGGGGCATGTCTACACGTCAGGCGGGATGCCAAGGACTACCCCGTCGCCTTCTACAGCAGGCAGCTGCGAGGAGCCGAGTCAAGATATACTGTGACAGAACTAGAAGCTGTGGCTATTGTGGATTCAGTATTACATTTTGACTTTTATCTTTATGGCACTGATGTTTTAGTTTACACAGGTCACAGGGCATGTGAAGCTCTGGTGTCAGGAGAAAAGTTAAACAAGCGACTGACGAGGATGTCTTTGAAGCTGATGGACAGAAATGTGACCATTGTGTATAGACCTGGTCGTATGAACGAGAACGCCGATGGTTTGTCTCGGCAGGACTGGGAAGAAGACTTCCATCCAGTCTCCTCTGTGTGTTACCAGCCTGGCCGGTTGGGCTCAGGCTTAGCGGGGGGACCTGTGGGGTCAGAGCCTGGAAGGAAGAAGAGAACGTAAGAAGAGAACGTAAGAAGACAAGAGACTGTACCTGTAAAGGAACTGTGTGTGTGTATCATCCATGTACTTACCGTTTGCTTGTAGGCATTGTTTATATGTGTTGTGAGATCATCGATCGTTGAGTGCTGTGCGTGTAATGGAATTCTTTTTGTTTATGTGTAATATATTTTTGCTGTATCATTGTCTTTCGGTTATTTGTGTCTGCTGTTGCGTGGGTGTTCAGCTTAAGTATATAAGGGCTGAGCACGCATGCGTCAGTGCCATTCTCATGCAAGACAATTTGAATTAAAACGTATTTTGTTCTGCCTGTGACGGACGGTGGGTAGCTAGGCCTTAGTAAGCCCGCGGTCCTACTTACTCCTACGGAGAGACTTGGACTGGTGGCAGCGTATCTTGGGTTGGAGACATCGTCGCCCTTCGCCTCAACAAGTGAACGGTGACGGTAGTCACATTCCCCCCCACATCCTTCCCAAAGTGGTCATACTTTGGTACATCATAACTTACTCTCACTATGTTTTTATTCTTATGTTTATATATCATCTTAAAGCTCATATTCTACTCTTTAAAATTAATTGATACTTTTTCAAAAAATTATTTTTTTCTTCAGTTATGTAAGTTTTTCTAAAAAAAAAAAGAATTCTTGGACATTTTTGGACAAAAACAATTATAAAAAAATAAATAAGGAGAAATTCCAAAAAGTATCAATTCAATTATAAGATAAAAGTATACTGAATGTGTGAAAAAAGTTTGGAGTGTTGAGGATCATGTCTGATGGGGGTTACATCGTACCGAATAGGTAAAGGGTGAGTGGACGATGAAACCGATCACTTTGGGTGGGTGGGGCCAAGTTGATATATCTGTAGTTCATCTTGAAGATGATGTTTTACTCATCATTTTAAGACTTGAAGTATGAAAAAATACACATGGATGACTGAGTTATGACAAAATAAGCAAAACACCCAAAAATGGTTCCGGCCATCCACACTTTTCAGTTGGGTCCATACTGAGCCGGTAAGCACTTTTTAAACATCTAGGCTTTGCAAACCTAGTTATTCTACTCCTTAAAAGTGCATCAGAATAAATTTCGAAACTAAAATTATATATGTAAGTATTTTCAATAGTCAAATTAGCCCCTATGTACATAAAAGGTGAAACATACCTGCATTTTATGGTAACTATTTGTTCAAAATTGGACATGATTTCTTGGTCTATAGCATGCGATAATTGGAGACAGAAGTTACTACATGACAGCACCCAAATATAACAGTGTTTATGCACTTATCATAAATAATGTTTTGCACACTATCGACTGGTTCCAATTATCAACACAATGAGTTGATTTTATTTCCTTGAGTGACTCAAGAAAATTGGTAGTCTAAGGTGTATGGATTGATTGTAGTAGTCACACACCAGTGGCATGTTGCTAGCTCAAGAAAAAATGATTTGAGGTTGTTATTTTCTTTGTTTTGTTTTTTGGCTTCTTTTTTTTTTTCGTTTGGAGAGTGTTTTATAAAAAAAAGAAGGAAGACATATTATTACTTGGTCTAACTAGATAGCAAGAGCTCATCTGAATTTGTACCAATATGTAATATTGCTACACTACATAGAGCTGCAGAAGCTCTCATGGAGAAAAGTCCACCAAGGTAAAATACAGGTGCAAGATTTTTAAGGCAGCTCAATTTCCATTATGATTGGGTGTCAATGGCCTGGTCCGCAAATAATATTTCACAATGCCGTTGATAGTATTTTACTTAACTTTGCTAGTCTTACAACAAATATTTAAAAAAAAGTTCAGTGACAGGACAGATCACATTATATTGCTGCCAAAAGATTAAGTCTTCAGTGTAAATGTTTTCAAACTGTTAGTCTGGTTCAGGGTGAATTACATAGCATATGCTACCAGCTAACTCTCAATATTGAAGAAAGCAAATCAACGACCAAAGAAAATAAATAACTAACTTACTTATTGAATCTACAGCTGATGTATATTCTGCATATTGTCTTGAAAGTGGCTCTATATCAAATATATATAAAGATACTCATCAAAATGAAGAGCTAACTTGTCAACAAAATGAAAAAACTCCAAATGCAACTAAATAGACCGATAGCAATGGGAAGCTTATTATAAACTATAATTTAGACTTACTAACAAAATAAATCAAGATGAAACAATTTAGACACAAAGAGATTGATTGTTATTATGTACTAGCTAAGTATTTACCAGAATGTGTAGCAATTGAATGTGACTCATGTTGATCACCAAAAATTCTTTTGCATTTGACCCGTTTTCCTGTCAGATAATAATAATTAGCTTCAATCATTATATTCATTAACATACATATCACCCGTTGAAAATATATATTCACTTGACAATGAATAGCTGCCTAATTTGGCCACTACCTTCCAATTATTTGTGCTTCCTAGTTTCCGTTTCTTTATATGTACATATGTTAATTTGCTATTCAGTTCATGAACTGGAAATTTGCCAGCTCAATAAGTTCTGATCCTTTCTCTTGAATTTTAACATCATGAAGATGTACGATAATTAATCACAAATGATTGATAAATTAATGAAAAAAGTCAATTTGATTCTTATTACAATGCGCAAGATGTCAATTTGGCGAGTGAGTGAGGCACTATAGGGTAGCGAATTGAGAATCAGGGATATTTATTTATATTATGTTTGAACGCGTGTATGTCATATTTGTACTTTCACCCCGGTATTTTTGTGTTAGCTCAGTGGTTAACCCGGTCCCAAACTTCACTGAACAGAGTCTTCTGGATTATTGATCCTCTACCAGTATTTTCAAAGAATTAAATTGTTCACCACTTTGAATTCTTTTGCGGGTGCAGTTATAACTTGCAATCTTACCAGAGTTCTTTTTCTATTAGAATTTACCGGGCTTATAATTTCTTTACTTAACTTGCACTTGGCGAAATTTCCAGAGCTTACCACGAGAAAGATATTATAGAGTAGCTGTGTCAGCAAAGTGTTGGTAAAGGTAAGAGTAAAACAATTTTGCGGTGATATTACTGTGGAGAACCAAGATATTTGAATAATAGATTCCTTTGTCCAGCAGTCCTGAATGTTAGGCAGATATTCAGTACACCGATTGCCATGTTCAGCCCTACGTAATCAAATGATATCTTGCATTTGAACCCTGTTGTGATGGCATACAGGTAAGAGAGTTAGTGATAGTCTAGTTCATCTGTAAACATCAAATTAACAATCATCTGGTTCATTGCACTTTAATGCTCTGCACTTTGGGCAGTGTCAACCTCTATGTCACCATCAGAAATAGCTCCCACATTGCTATCTAGTAAATTCATAGAATCCCAACCAGGGTGTGTTTGACCACACCTATTTTTGATGAAACCACACCCATTTGATTAAAATCCGTCTCGGGTCTAGAATTTGTGACATGAATTGGAAGACTAATGTGTATTGCAATTGAAGGACCTCAATTAACTGCAGTAAACTTTCACCAAATATTAGATATATACAAAAAAAAATTTCAGAATACCATTATAAATCATAGCCACAGAATACCATTAATTAGTAAATATTTTAATTATTTCATGGAATTCTGGGGGGGGGGGGGGGGAGGGAGGAATCCTCTGTATGAAACCCTGCCAACTTTAAAAGATCAGTCTCACTTACAACCAGGTTGTCAAATGCAAAGGTCAGAGCACTGACATGTTCGTTAAAGCTTGCTTTTCTGAAGCTAAGCAACTTTGAAATTAGTAGATGTTTTTAAGTCCATTATTATTATGTAGTCCTCTTAGATTAAATTAGAGAAGGTGCATTCCAGTCTAGACAGTGAACCAATCATGCCATGGGACTACTTCTGCAAAATCCATACGTAGTGTCAGTCGTGCAGATTATATTGGCTATGCCATTCAGAATGGCCTTGGTGAAGTTAGGGCAATTGTGTTAGAAACCAAAATGAAGACCAATTCCAGTCACGTTATAGCTGAGGTAGTTAAATGATGGCAATATATTATATGCTTGAGTATTGTGTTTGTGTGTGTGTGTGTGCAGACTATAAGATGCAACGTTGGTTTCGATTCAGAGTTGGTTCATCCTCCTCTAGTGTTAATACTAACTGAAAAGGATATCACCTTAATTTTTATTTCCCTTTAAAAAGATCAAGATGGTTACCCTCTGATCAATGCCCTGATATTGAAAACAATTGCATTAGGAAGAGGATCCAGTAACAGAGAAGTGTGTCCTCGGATTATAGTATGTTGATTTTATTGTGTATCTAATGACAAAAACTGAAGCAAGATTCACTCTGTTAGAGTCACAACAACAAGATCAAAATTTCAGCATAAATACAAAGGGTCATAATACAGAATTGGAGAGGCAGCTTAAAGAAGGTGTGATGCTGCTGAAAGAAGGGAGGCGCAGCTGAAAAAATTAAGGGAGGAGGAAACTTGGTGAGACAATTTTCTTCAGTAACTTATTATGTTGCTCATTATGGTTGATGAAGATTTCTACATCAATTTTTTGTAATGTCACTGCACAACTTCAATGCACAGTAATTTCATTTTTTCTGGTCAATGCTGTTGTAATGAATGGAATGGTTTTGAGAAACAAGCTATTTTTCTATAGTATTCTTGTCTGTCTATCCTATAGAGTTGAACTGATAAAGTCTGAGTGTAAATCTGAAGATAATATAAAAACCTGTCCTTGATGTTCCACCACTAGAGAAGTACTATAATGCAGCCATTTAAGGTTGTGCATACACATCCAGTACCCTTTAAAACAATATTAATAATTAAGCACAGAATTGCTTTGTAGTTCAGCCATAGCAATCCAATGTGATGAATCTAAGGGCTGGGAGGATATAGCATCTGCACCAAGAAAAACTGAACTGATGTCAGCCGAGCAGCTAGGTGTTCCAATTTCTTGTGTATGTGCAGCAATGTAAAATACGGTACACAAAGAAGAAAGGAAATGCAATGAGAAAATTGTTACTCAATTATCATTCAAAATATACCGTTTTTAGCTCGGCAAGGTCTCCTTTACAAGGGCATGAAGATAGTAAGAGCAATTTCGTCCAATTGCTAAGGTTACAGAATCAAGATCAGCCTGTAAGTCATATAGAAATGTTTAATGGGTTTTAATATTAAATACAAGTAATTATATTATATTGACAAAATTAAATAGTGGTTTGAAAGAAAGCATGGCGACAAGTATACAAGTCCATAAGTGTAGAATGAAATCTTGCAGCTATTGCCCCATGTTATTCTTCGTGAGGTTGCTAAAACCATTCAGAATACCAATTATTTTTCTATAATGGTGGATGAGTGCATTGATTCCAACTGACATTGTGCTTCAGGCATGTTTATGCTGGTTTTAGCATTCATGAACATTTTATTGGTGGGACACTCTTGTTTGAGTTTTAAAAGATGTGTTATGGGCAGTGCCACAACTGTTTGAATTGAAAACAAAAACAAAGTCACCTTATTTGAACATATTATTCTTTGTTATAATCTTTAATTAAGTAGTAGCTGTAATGCACCACACTTTCACACAACTGGACATACCTACACAAGACTTACCTTCATTATTAGTCTAATGGTCAATGAATTTTCAAGTAAATACTGTTGCATAGGGCTTATAACTATGACAAATAGCACTTTAACTTACTACTGCCACTAACTCAAATAGAAATGGAACTCCACTAAGTTTTTAAGTTTTAACTGCACCCGAAAAACAACTCAAAATGGTATACAATTAAATTTTTAGGATGATACGGGTAATGATCGATAAAACAAAGGATTCTATTCAGTGAAGTTCAGGACGGGGTCGACCACCAAACTAACACAAAAAAGCCATGGTCGAAGTACAAAAATGACATACGTATGTCCAAACATATATATGAACGAATATCCCCAATTTTCAATTGTGTTACCCCTGATAGAGTCTTGCTCACTTCACACGCTCGCCAATTATTTTATTTCAAAATTAACCACACATTTTGCTCAATTTTCATGTTATATACTTTGGGGAATTTGAGGCATTATTTTACTTCAATTGTACCTGGCTTGAAGCGAAAACTTTGAAGCAGACCTTCAGAATTTACAGTAGGACCCTCCTCATCTGCTAAAACTTCAATATTGTCAGCTATAGCCACACACAGTAAAAACAGATTGTTATTTTTACAGAAATTTGTAAATGTTACAACAATTTTCAGCATTAATGTTACATCTTCTTTGTAGTTTTTAACGACTATATACTTAACAAAACTTTTTATATCAACTATTTATATCAGTCATTAATACATGCTGATATTATTTTAATAATTATTGTTAAATATACAAGTAATACTGGTTATAATAACATTTTAATACAGTTACTTAAAAATTAGTACTTTTTAACAATTTAATTAATTATATTTACATATGTATTCCTATATTTTACTGCTTGTAAATTATTATAATTCATATGTACTTAAATTATTATCATGACCGCATTATCTTAATTCAATATTTGAAAAAAACCCGAAGTGTTTAAAAATAAGTAGCATTCATTATTAGTTGTAGACCACATTTAACTAAGTCCATATCCACTGACAAAAAAAAAAGTAAGGAATGAAAAAATTTGTTAATTTTTATTTTTTTGTGATTGCATTACATGTCAGGCACAATAATGAATAAACCTAATTCTTCAATATTCTGGTCATGTGATAAAATAATGCTTGAGAATTACAAAAGTGTTTGATGATTTATATGGTTTGTGTAAATGAAGCACTGGAAAAAGTGGTAGAGATGATAAACAAGTTGTAAAATATGATGGAGGAATAAATTTGACACAATATGCACAGTAATGTGAG
>WLWD01002993.1_pt1 | contig 43511 bp, 22 predicted proteins | sample 6712731 | NCBI WGS metagenome assembly WLWD01 (sample SAMN12718690, study PRJNA576275) | sponge metagenome | isolation source: marine sponge | host: Mycale hentscheli | place: New Zealand: South Island, Marlborough, Capsize Point | collected 2014-11-01 | reverse complement strand
AGCCGGCCATGCGCCCCACACCAGTAACAAAGGCCTATGCCTGACCATAACGAGGGTTGGCAGCATGCTCTCGTGATTTCAAGATAGCGACTGTGGGTAGAGTAACAGCATCAGAACTAGAGTTCAACTCTTAACCTAACTGCACTAGTTAAGCAAGGCAAATGAACCGGCAGCCCATGTATTATTGAGCCGCAGAACTCCTGTTTTCGGCTGATTAAATCTATAAGTAGCAATGAAGGCCATTCACCACTGATTGATGGTGTAGATCTTATATATCCAACCTGACCTACAGAAAGCTAATTATAGAGTACAGACAGTATGTCTACAGCCCCTTACTATTTAAATAATACTACCACTGATGAGCAGTCATCCTTAGAGAGCTAATAGTGTTGGGTGAATCAGCCATTCTGGCAAGGCAGTAATAGGTAGCTGCTAGGCTTAGGCTACACTCACTGAGTATTAGGACTAATGTACTTGTGCCGGGGTGCCATTGCTCCACATGTGACACACCACATGTGATCACTTAGCCGCATGGTCGCAGTATTTGCAGGTCCTCTGCCGACCTTTACCTGGGCTCGGGTGATGTGACGGTGGGCTACATCTCCGTTAACTTGCTCACTCATCACGTAGTTAATAGTGGCTTAATTAGTGTGGCTAAAACCACAAAGATAACAGCAAATTTTTCTCATTCTAACAGCCAATAATTATTTCAGCCGAGAATGACTAAGATTGTCAACATCTTGCGATAGTACTGGTCTCATATACACTGACATCTGGTTACATAACTTGACATACACATTTGCATGTATATTGTTGTCATACAAACACTTGTGTCCTAGGTGACCACAACAAGCTAGTCAGAGCCACTAATTGCTCTGAGTGTTGGTGATATATTCTAGCAATGTAGACCAATTGGAATCAATACTTCCTTATATTATTACAAACACACTCTATCCAAAAATTTATGATCATCATTTTCTATTGCATATTAGTAACTATCTGCAGTATTTAGTAATGGCCAGACCCTCTCACGGGTATTACCAAGATTGGCTGTGTCAAAGTGATCAGTTATCTCGAAAGCGTAGAAAATCCTGAATCAGTCAGGTGCATGCTGTAATTGCGATTTATGCTGATGTGAGTGTTACATGAGAAGGTAGTGAAGAAAATAGGGGTTACATGATAAGAGAGATTAGAGAATGAAGTAGTGCTGGATGTGTGTTAGGACTCATAAGCCACACTACACTATGGCCAGTGTGGCATTATATAGAGCATAGTTAGGAGGTTCTAGTGCATATAGTTAGATTTTTACTAAGTAGAGGTGTGACGGTCCACCAGGGACCCTTTGATAGTGTCTATGCAGGGCCGGCGTAAGCACAACGGTTGCAACGGTTTTGGCCGTTGCATCATTGGCCAGCTATAATCTTGCTAGCTAGTTACAACATTAAGAAAATTACAGATTTTAGAACTTAAATATGCAACAACAATTAAACCATAACTAGTAGCCACACACATCCCAAAGACAACCAAAATGAAGTAGGGAGGACGGAGCAAATATAGCACGACGACACCTTACCTAATATCCGTTAAAAAATCTCTGACTGGCCGCGGGAGTTCGTAGCAGGTTGTATGGCTTCATCATTGAGCAGCAGATTTTCATTACCTGAGCTCCCCTCAGTTCCTCATCATCCCCCGGATGGTTTTTTATTCCCTAAACGACCATTTGGGAGCAAGAAAGTTGTTATGAGGTCTTTTCAAGCCTCTTGGTTCAAGCAATGGAGTTTCTTGCACTATGATGAGTTGAAGGATGTTGCTTATTGCCACATTTGTGTCACTGCATTCAAATTAAAAAAAATGAGGGAATCTCGAGCAGATCCTGTGTTTGTAAGACATTTTGCACATACCTAGCTAACCATTAAAAGTAATTTTACTTGCATTTTTTTAGGTTTCAACCGGATTTTGTAATTGGAAGGATGCAACTATTGTTTTAAGGAGACACGAGCAAAGTTTAAGTCATCGTCAAGCTATTGAAATGGTTATTACTCTTCCTTCATCAACTCCAAATGTGGGAGAATTGTTAACCCAGCTGTATGCAAAAGAAAAAGAATGGAACCGAAAAAATAATGTTGATTAAGATAATATCTAGTATTCGATTTTTGGCTCGACAGGGCTTACCACTTAGAGGAGATGGTAGTGAAGAATTAGATAGCAATTTTTACCAAAAGTTGAAATTAAAATCAGAAGAAGATCCAAGAGTTAATGATTGGCTAAAAAAGAAAACAAATAAATATACATCACATGACATTCAAAATGAGATTTTGAAAGTTATGGCTATGCATGTGTTAAGGAATATTGGTAACTCTCTGCAGTCACCTCCATTCATAACAATAATGATGGACGAAACCACTGATGCTTCTAATCGTGAGCAAGTAACTTTAGTTTTTCGATCAGTACGTGATTAATTGGATGTTAACGAAGATTTTCTTGGGCTTTATACTGTCCCATCTATTCACTCAACGGTGCTAAAGGAAGTTATGGATGATTGTCTTTGTAGATTAAACATTCCTTACTCCCGAGTCCGAGGACAATGTTATGATGGGGCTAGCACAATGAGTGGTGCTAGATCTGGAGTGGCTAAGTTGATAATGGATGAAGAGCCTAGAGCAGTTTACACCCATTGCTATGGCCACTCTATTAAGCCAGCAACCAACGCCACATCTAAGAGGTCATTTAGTGCACTTCGAGCATTAAAGATTATCTCAGAGCAACAATGAAGCAAGAGAGACTAAATCATTTGCTTGTCCTTCATGTGCACAAGGAGCTGACTGATTGTTTTGATCTGAAAGACATAGCCAGTGATTTTATTTCGGGCTCTGATCACAGAATCAATGTTTTTGGATCATTTACATAGCTATTTCATATATAATTTTTTTTCCAATCAATACTTTTTCTTATGTTCACTCAATTAATTAAGGGAGTTTTACAATATTGCATCAGGTTATTATTATGGGTGTGGTCATTTTTGGCCTTTGCATCAATTTATTGCTTCCGCCGGGCCTGCTATGCAGGGCACGCTGCCCTTCACACTATTGGTACTGGACTTATTCTCACACTATTCTCACTGTCACTCAGGCTTGCTGCCTGTCTATTCTCATTCTCAATCAGTCTCGCTGCCTGTCTATTCTCACTCCATCAGGCTCGCTGCCTATCTATTCTCACTCTCACTCAGTCTCGCTGCCTGTCTATTCTCACTCTCACTCAGGCTTGCTGCCTATCTATTCTCACTCTCACTCAGTTTCGCTGCCTGTCTATTCTCACACTATCAAGCTCGCTGCCTGTCTATTCTCACACTATCAGGCTCACTTTCTATCTATTCTCACACTCATGTTACTGTCTATCTGTTTTCACACCCAATGCTGTTAAGGCATTCTTGCTCTTTAGCTCACCAATGTATTCGTGCGCACTCTCGGGCTCACTACCTATCAATTCTCATACTAGCCACCTACATTTCTAGTCCCAGATATCTAGTTTCAACTACCAGGCTTGCCACCTATCTCGCACTCGTGTGCTGCCTTGCCAAAGCCAGACTCACAACCAATGTATTGTCATGCTTGAGTAGTATTTGTTCTTGTTCTTACCCATCCTCACACTCAGACTTGCTCGTCATACTCTATCTGTGCACTCTCAGACTCGCTGCCATCCAATCTTGCACTATCAGAATTGCCTACCTAATCTTGCACTGAGGCCCAGGGCCTATCTATTTTTGCATGCACTATCAGGCTTGCTGCCTATGTTTTCTCAAGCTTGCTGCCTAGGTATTCTCAGACTCACTTTCTATGTATTCTCAGGTTCGCTGCCTATGTATTTATTCATAGGCTTACTGCCTATCTTGTCTCAGGCTCACTGCCTATGTATTCTCAGGCTTGCTATGTCTATCTAGTCTCAGGCTCACTGCCTAGGTATTCTCAGGCTTGCTGCCTATCTATTCTCAGGCTCACTGCCTATGTCAGGGCCGTAGCAAGCTATTTTAAGTTAGTCTGGCCAGGAAGTGGGTGTGGTTTCTAATAATACATCATAGCTAAAAGTTGTTCAGTGTCATGTAAATTTAATTAGTAAAAATAATTAATGATATTACAATTGACACACAAAGTACACAGTTAATACTTTTCAAAAATGTTTGCACGATGCTCGGATCCATCTATAAACTCATTAACTAAAGTCTTCATGTTTAAATCGTCACATCTTTCCTTGTGAACATGAAGCATAATTAAATAATTAAGTCGTTTCTGTGTCATTGTTGACCGCAGATAAGACTTCACTCTTCTGAGTGCACTAAATGATCGCTCAGTTGAAGCATTCGTAGCTGGCATTACTAGTAAAAGTTGCATGAGAAGTTTCACTTAAGAAATTAATGATAACTGACTTGGAGATAGAGATAGCAAGTAATCTCTGATGTCAAAAATAGTAATGGAAGTTTCTTTACAGTTGTAGTTTGAGCGAAGTATTTGAAGCTGTGTACACAGTACATCTTTGTCGAAATCATCTTGGTATGTAGTACATACCTCATCAAGCTCTGCTGTTGTGTCTTCTTTCTTGCATGATTAAACTATTATCAACTCAATTAATTGATAAATACGAAATCCAGGCTGATTTCAATACCATTAATAATCAAATCGAAAGCTTCAAAATACAATTGCTTATAATAAGATTCTGGAGTAGTATGATAATCACCACTGTGACTGCCACTATCATATCTCTTTGGAATTTTTCGTCTTCTTGGCAGCTTTGGCTCACTAACAGCAAAGTGTGTGGCTTTCAAAGTAACACTTTTCCAAAAACCATCATAAGATTCATCATTTCGTATTGATTTTAAAGTTGCCACTGTCATTTTTGCCACTTGTTGACCCTCAGCAGCTGACATACTTTCATGCTGTAAAGTGCTGCTTAAAATATCTGCATGCCTCAAAACCAACGTAGCAAGATAATTTCCAAAGAAGTAATCAAAAGTTTCCATTTGAAAAGATACACCACATATTCTTTATTTAGTTTCAGTATCTTGAACTGCATCCATAGCTAATTCCCATGTCGATCTCAATGCCTCAAAATTGTTAATAATACTGGATAGTTACTCTGCTCATACTGTCCAACGTGTTGGACAAAGTGTTCGTATCCCAGGGCTACTACTTAAAGAAATGCTTTCTTTTATTTGCTTCAAAATACTTTCTCTTCTTGGGGAATACTTAATAAGCTTGGAAATTTCATGGGTAAGTTCGAGAGCATCTGTCATAACTTTAGATTTTTTTAAGGTGTCACAAGCTGCCAAATTCAAGGAATGGCCATAACAATGGGTTTAAATAGCCCTAGGTTCCAGCTCACTAATGTGCTTAGCAACCCCAGTTCTGCTTCCTGCCATTGTACTGGCCCCATCATAGCACTTTTCAATACTTAAATTGCATCTCAATACGTTCTGTACTGTATAATCCCATAAATTCTTCATGTACCTGCAAGGAATCTGTAACATGCTGCTTAGACAAAAATTCTCCTATGCCAACGGTCGAAGATGGAAAGCTAATAATAGCTTCCACTGCCTCCGCATGACAAGCACTTGTTTCATGATTACGAAAAGAAAAAGTGGCGTTCTATCTTCCAATTACAAAAGCCTTTTGTAACCTTCAAAAATTACAGAATAGTATTCCTTACGTAGTATTATAGCCATAATAGAACTTACAAAAGCTGGGTCAGCTCTCATACTGGTTTTCATTCTGTTAAGCTTAAACCCCATGACACAAGTATGGCAAAAAACTGCATCTTTTGCTTCATCATAGTGCAAGAATGACCACTTATCAAACCAATTTTGCTGAAAACTTCTTTCTACAACTTTTGAGGTTCCAAAAGATCTCTTAGGAAAGGCAAATGATTGCGGCTGGTGTGGTTTGCCCGAAAAATCGGTCAATTCGTCACTCTTAGAAGCCATGCTGCTCCTCCTTGCACGCTAAACCACGCCCACCCACGGGAAACTGCACTCACTTGTTACTAGCCACGCCTATCAAGTCTGCATAAAGTTGGTCGGGCCAAAACCCGACCAACCCGACCCTTTGCTACGGCCCTGCTCACTTTCTATGTATTCTCTGGTTCGCTGCTTATGTATTTATTCATAGGCTTACTGCCTATCTTGTCTCAGGCTCACTGCCTATGTATTCTCAGGCTTGCTGTCTATCTAGTCTCAGGCTCACTGCCTATGTATTCTTAGGCTCACTGCCTAGGTATCCTCAGGCTTGCTGCCTATGTATAATCAGGCTCACTGCCTATTCTCAGGCTTGCTGCCTGTGTATTCTCAGGCTCACTGCCTATGTATTCTCAGGCTCACTGCCCATGTATTCTCAGGCTTGATGCCTATGTATTCTCAGGTTTGCTGTCTATCTAGTCTCAGGCTCACTGCCTATGTATTCTTAGGCTCACTGCCTAGGTATTCTCAGGCATGCTGCCTATGTATTGCTGCCTATGTATTCTCAGGCTTGCTGCCTATGTATTCTCAGGCTTGCTGCCTATGTATTCTCAGGCTCACTGCCTAGGTATTCTCGCTTGCTGCCTATGTACTCTTAAGCTCACTGCCTATCTAGTCACAGGCTCACTGCCTATGTTTTCTCAGGCTCATACGTACGTTCACACATAATTACAAACAAACAAACATTCCCGATTTTCAATTGTGTTACCCCTGAGAGTGTATCGCTCGCTCGCCAACTAGTTTATAGGAGTAAATTTTGGAGTCACAAGCCACTTGACTATGGCAAGAGTGGTGTAGAGAGGAGCTATGGTACCGGTTGCATGTGAGGTTAGATTCTTAACCCGGTAGTGGTGTGAAAGACAGTTATTAGAGCAAGCAGCCCTTCAGCTAATCACTAAGTGTGAGACGTACACTCTACCCTCGCTCAGGTCTTCTTACCTGGGCATGTGCTCCCTCACTTATTAACGACTGCTGGGGGCACTCTCCCCTTACTCGACAGCTGATGTGTTCCTGGAGTCTACTTAGACTTCAGCGTGCAGTGAAAGCTGGTGAGATTGGAGCATGCAGGACTCATCAGTCCTGGTTTACTGAAGCTGTGCCCATTCGGGTTACCCGAGATAGACATGTTGGCTGGAGTCATCCAGGTACCAGGCGCTGATCACAGCTCCAAGGTCAGTGGTACCACTCCCTTCTCCAATCAATATGTATTCATTGTATGGCCACATCACAAAGCCAGTGAGAGGGAGAAGATTGGGGATCAAGGGTAGTTCAGCATTACTCTTGTCATAACTCAGTTCTCAATGTGTATGCTTGTCTGTACTTACTTTCACAGGTATATAGTCTACTACCATTGGTAAGAGAGTTGTCAACCCCCTTTCCTAACCTATCACTTATAGCCTTGGGGGTGTAGGCCACCTCCTGCGACCCTTTGGGGGGACTCTGGCGATGCAGGGCAATTAATGCTAATGGCCACTGAACTGCCGAGTGTCTCACCCCCAAGGCCACACAGGGGGGTGGGTCCAGGGTCATACCACTGCCTCACGCAAGGAGCATGCGCAGACATGACCACGGGCTCACATCAGCACAGACTGTCAATGTATAGTTTAGGAGGATGACACCAGGCAACCATACCAATAAAGCGTATTGCAGTCAAACTGTTCTATGTCAGTCTACCAGACCCTTTCCCCATGTAGCAGTAGGTAATGGGTCTGGCGATACTAGACTATCCCATGTTGATGTCTCCCTTTCTCCCTTTCTCTCTACCCACTTTCTTCCACATCAGTTCTTTTGTTAGTTAGTGGAAGTATGTGTGCATCAAAATATGAAAGAGACCATCAACTATTTTGTTTACTTGCCATTCATGAATCTTGAGCTGATGGAAGCAAATTAATTTATTATTAGAATTCCACCATGTGTTAAAAATGTTATTGCAAACATGCCTTTCAATATGCATGCTTGTATCTACATCAGCAAGGCCAATCTTTCTGTAGCACAAGGCCCAGTTTTGTGAACTAACAGGTAATGTACGTATATTACATTGAGATACAAAAGTTAAGTTACATGTATTACAAGTGCAACATATGTAGTATTCTTCGAAATATTTTATGTAAAGATGGTTCTGATGTTTTTACTGCTTAGAAAAGGTTTAGTAGAATCTTTTGTAATCAATCTTTGTTTTGCTCTCTGTTAAATTCTCAGGATTAAGCAAAACTATCTCAAATTGCAAGAAATTATTTGCTCACATGATTACGACGTGATGATAGGGGACCTTTTCCACAACAGTTAGTACCCTATGCGAAGCCAACAGCTTCATGTTTTCTCATACTTTCATGTTTTCTCTGACTGCCAGAACAACTATAACATTACACTTTATTTCGTCATTAGTATTCACGCATGCTCATTTGTTCTTATTTTCGTGCATCGTCAATGATTCGTTTTTTGTTTATATTTATCACCTAGAACACTGTCATTGACTGTTCTTAACTGGAACTTTGACGTTACCATACTCACTAGTGGGTCTTCACTGCACTATAGTTACTCTGTTTCTGCTTAGTGTTGTGTGTGTCAATAGTCTATGCCAGGATCAATGTGATTTCTCGCATGAACACCTGCAAACCACAAAAAAAAACAACTTGCCCTTCGAGCCCACCTATACCGAATCATCTTCCTACACCACTGCTTGCATTTGCTCTTAAGTTACTACTTTTACATTGTTTGTAACAAAAGGAGTCCATCTGAATGCTTTCTGACTGGCAAGCAACACCCATGCCATGCCATGTTGTACAGGATTCCCCTGATAGATATGATCACAATGTTGCAATCACTAGTACTCTCTGTATCACATGCACATACATGAACAACTGTGGCATGTAAAATCATTGAGAATGATAGTTTCAATTATTACGAATTATTGTATCAGCCCATGAGTAAATTGTAGAGCCCTTTCCCTTCTTTGTTACAGGTTTGAGATGCAAGAGTGTCCAAGGATTTGCTGTGGACATTTTCAGTGACTATTTAATCCTTGTTTGAAGGAAAATCTACTGGAATATTGAGGACAATTAAACCTATCACTGACACTGTCATAATCCAACTCTTTAAAAGCTTCTTCATACTGGAAGTTTACAGTATATTATTTTTATCGAATAGTTCATTAGTATTTTGTCAATGATTGTTATATTAGCTTACAAGCTGACTGCATTTTCAGAATAAAGTTGACTAACTAACATATACTCAAGGTTTCTTTTGTTAGTGACCACTTAGTGCTGCCTTGAGTCATCACGTTGATCGTACTGAAGTTGTATTTAACTAACTACTTACTGTAATAAAATTGGAGAAACATTCTATGAACAAATATGGGGGGGGAAGGGAGGACGGGGGGGGGGGGGGGGGGAGGCGAGTGAGATGCATGGACCCAGCAAAAGTACTTGTATGCTGCTCTCACTGTTACTACTAGATACTCTAGATACATACACATTGCTCCATGAATTGATGGAGTTGTGGTCTGTCCACTTAAGAATACATATGTGTCACAGTATAACTTTTTTCTTTTGTCTTTTTTTTATTATTATTATTATTTTTTATTTTTTTTATTTTTTTTATTTATAACATTTGCTTCAACTTTTAGAATAAGCAGTCACGTCCAAAATTTAAAAAACTACAGTTGCAAAATATTGATGTGTACCCACCGCTACTTTTCCAAGTAATCATGTACACTTCAGCATGATTGAGGTGGGTCTAGAAATGGTCAGCCTCTCCAAACAATGGTCAGCCCCGCAGCAATGGTCAGCCACCCAGAGATGGTCAGCCCCGCAGAGATGGTCAGCCCCGCATGCAGCAACGGTCAACCGCGCAGCAATGGTCAGCCCTGCACGCAGCGATGGTCAGTCATATGCGCATGCGCGCGTGCTTGAGGTTCAAAGTTTATTTGATCGGCCGCGCTTTATAGGTCAAAGGTGAGGGTCAGCCGTTGTGCACATAACGTCGTCCATAATAAAAGGGTAAGCGGTCACTCACAATACTTTCACACAACTGGACTTACCTACACAATACTAACCTACGTGGTTAGTTTATTATAAACATGACAAAGAGCACACTGAATTACCAACGCCACTATCCCGAATAGAAATGGAACTCCAGTAGGTTTTCAAGTTTTTAATTGCACCTTCAAAACAATTCAAAACGATAAAGAATTCAATTTCTACGGTGAAGGGGTAACGATCGCTACACTGGAAGATTCTGTTTAAAATAACCCCTCCCTCCCTCTCTCATCTCACCCACCTACACTGCACATAATAAATCCTACGAAAACATAGTGGATTATGGATTCTTCATCTTTGGATATACAGTATTATCTGATGCAACAACCTCACTGTCAACTAAAAAGTTGCTAATAAAAACCATTGAAATGCACAAAAAAAAAACAACAACATGTACCACATTGCATGTGTGTAATGATTTGTAATTATTCATAGGAAATAAGGTGCTCTCAGATAAAAAATACTTTTATATTAAATAGTCTAAATTGTCACAATAACAAATTAAACTCAAATTTTGCCACAAATTGCATTGAATTTCATATAATCAATCACTTTGCCAATTGAGGCTGAACTTACATCACTCGTTCAATGCACAAAGATCATATCAACTCAGCAATAACATTAGTAAAATATATTGATAGGATGATTTGGAAGTGTGTGTGCGTTTATAGTGTTGTTGTTTTTAATTATGTCGGACATATGACTGTTTAATATTTGATATTTTTATCCAACTTCTTATTGGCAAGCACATAATACAAACACTAGCTGTAACACCTTGGCCGTTTCCTGGTTGCAGGGCAATTGTCAGTTAGTGGCTCTTATGGTCTGTCTTTCTTTACACTTGGAACAAAATATAGCATAAAATACTCTGCTACAAGATAGTCGGTCCTTCTTTACACTTGGAACAAAAAATAGCATAAAGGATAGTGGATCCTTCTTTACACTTGGAACAAACTATAGCATAAAATACTCTGCTACAAGTTATTGGTCTGTGAATACATTATGTATACTATAGCTAGATTTTTTATTTTATACACACTACCACTAGGATATGAAATCTTAATGAAGTTTAGGACAGGGTGGACCACCAAGCAAACGCAAAAATACGGAAGGTCAAAGTACAAATGGCACACCTACATCCCCACATGTATATAAACTATAGTGTGTCCAAGTTGAATTGGCCAGAAAAAAAAAACTTGAACAGAAGCATCTACGTTTCCAGAAAGCTCGAGCCAAAGCGGTTAAAATATTTCCTCAGTATACTCAAAAACCGGAGGGAGAGTGTTATTCCAAAACTCAATACAAAAGTCTATGGGAATAGAAAAAACCACAGGTTTCCCGCTCAAAACGCGCCTGCTTTTAGTCACGCGGTACGGCTCAAATAATCGCGGGGACTGTCTTCATTAAGAATTTTTTAACAATGAGCGGCTTCTTCTCAGATTTGCTGCGTTTCTAGCTTTGTATTGCGATTAGATTAGGTTGCGAGTGTGGAAACAGGATAGACTGAGTGTCCTGTGGTCGCAGAGGGTACAGGACCACCTGATAGGAAGTTGGTAAGATTATTTGTCTACCTGTTCAATTACAAATGCGGTATAGCCAATATTATTTCAGAGAGATATAGCTATAGTTTAGCTAGCAACTTGTAATACAGCCTTTTTGCCGTTAAATAGTGTGCTTGTCAAAGCTGTGTTTACACCAATTCCTTTTTCTTCACTACTAGATGCCAATTATTGTAAGGATTAGGAATAACTCAGGCTGCACTTCACCTTCAACATGGATCACAACTATATTTTGTATAATTATGTGTACTATTCTATCATCTCATCAATTTTCATAAAAAAATGAAACAATTGATGATTTCGTTACATGAAAGTCTAATAACTTTAGCTACAAGTTAACAGTGCTGTACTGCTGAATCCTGTGAATATCAGACTATTGGGATACAGTAGGTAGAATCGACATATTTTAATCTTGTCTCTTTAGAAGAACGCATCACCAGTTTGCGTTTTCCATCTGCTGTACATTACATACACGTAAGAAACATAAATATAGCCGAAAATGGACGAGATGAGCTGTACAACACGCGAACAACTCCATGAAATTCACTAAATTTCTTTCTCACAATTGTTACAGAATTAATGTGCACCTGCGTAACCGCCCCTTTTTCACGTGCAACGTGACGTTTGCGCGCTTAATTGACTTGGATTCACATGACTAAATTTGCTTCCGGTTAAGTACTAAATGCATTCTTCATTTACCGCGCTTGCGGTCGTGCCAACTCAACTTGGACATACTATAGTTCAATTAGAAATTTAGTAGCAAGTTGTTACTCTTGCAACTAGTTGAAAATAAAATTTGAAAATATTTCAGAGTTCCTAATTGCTGACAGAAAACCAGTAAGTTGTTTTCATTAGCCAATTATATTAAGATCACCTTATCAAAAAAAGAAAAATTATGTACTGCAATGTGAACTACCCCCCAAAAAAGCCCATTAATCTGCCCTACTTATTATTATCAAATACAATTATTGTCATTCTTAAAGAATGGATATTACTTATAGCTTACTCATGCTGTTATGAGAACAAGGTTTATAGTAAGACAATGCTGCCAAAAAAAGCAAAAAAAACACATAAAAATAGCTAATTAGCAGGGAATTTCAAACTGCTTATCTTCAAGTCACTTTAAAAGAGCTTTGACCATACTCTTAGCTATAGGCACAGGTTTAGGAAGTTTACCAAAATTTACACACTGGAAACTATTGCAAAACTATATTATGCAGTATACCCTAAGTAAATGAACTAATCATGTCATAATTTTGCTCACCATATTCTTGTGCATAACTGCTACTCAGTTTCCCTCCATAACTGCTACTCACCATAGAAATGGGAATAATTCTTTCTGTAGTGCATTCAAATCACAGTGAAACACATACTTAAAAAAATATTTTTAGAGTAATGAATTGAAAAACATGCAGGTGTTTGCTACCAAGTATTAAACATAGCATGAATTGCATTGCATGAACGGGGGAGAATCAACAAGCACTTACACCACATACATATCACATACAGTCCACACCCAATACTCACCATACCCACAACACCACACACCAGTACGCACACACACCACACACACACCACATACACAAACCCACACACAATCACACATATCCACATCTTACACACCAAAATGCAAGCCACACTAGTCATGCATATCTAATTCATTTTAATACACTTTCAGCACACACACCACTCACAGATAATATGTACATTACACTTGCACACACACACCACTTGTACACACACCACACACACCATAAACCATATAAACATACACATGCTATCATGCGTGCGAAATTATATCACTAATTTATTTTCAGGCATGTATGACTGATCCAGTATAAGACAAGTCTTGCTACTAATATTGTCTGATGAGAATTAGCTAGGGTGGGCTAAACAGCATCACAACAACAATTATTAATTATATAGTATTAATGAAACATTTGGGAATTCTCAGTGTTATTAAAAATTGTTTAGCACTTGGGGTTTGAAGTTTTTGACAACAATCGTTTTTATTTCTAATTTTGGGAAGTTTACAGCATCACAACAACAATTATTAATTATATAGTATTAATGAAACATTTGGGAATTCTCAGTGTTATTAAAAATTGTTTAGCACTTTACATGCATTATCACTATATTATTCTAGTGACATTCCCTATGTTCAATCAATCTTAAAGTTCTTGACCACACCAGTAAATCATAAAAGGTGCATCAATGATATCTATTTCTCTATATTATAATGATTCAGTGATAGCTATAGCTATGCGTTTAATGCTCATTTCGTAACAAGTGAAAGTTTTTCAAATAATTATTTTACAATTTATTTATTATAGTTATAGTGACCAATTTGTAATTAGTCATGTGTATAATAACTCACCAACATAAAGATATCCTGTTCTTGATAATACTATCAGATTTGCATCATTTGTGACACCACATTGATATGTTGTACCATTGTCATTAATTTTTACATTGTATATTCTTAAAGTTATTGTTTGATCAACAGAATATATATAATGATTTGGAGGGAGAGCTAGAGAATTATAGAAAATACCATTGATTCTCCAAACAGGATCTTGTATGCTTCCATTGTACAGGCATGGAAAATTTGCAATTTGTCCCTCAAATACATAAACTGTGCTGGGTTCTTCAAGAAAATTTGCTATAAATTCAGCCCCACATCAACTTCATCATGTTATTTCAAAATATTTTATGTTAAAGACCTTTATTATGAGGGGAATGTGATTTATTAGCCAAATGCAGCATTTAAAATAAATTTCCAGTTTTTTTTATGTATGAAACATAGAACAAAAAATGATTGAGTAATTCAAATGCCTAGTATAATTAATAATACCAAAAATTTCACTTTAAGCTCTTAGTTACCACCTACAAGATATCCTGGTAAATTAATTTTAGTGCAGTATTCAAAGATTAAAGTAGTAACCAGTAAACTCCATTATTTTGCAAATCATATTAAAACAACTTACCCTGTATGTATGAAGGAGTTGTAAATATCACTGTAAAGATAAAGTGAATGTACATTATCGATCCACTTCAAATATTAACAAAATAGTACCCCTCCTGCGTACATAATACTTGGCGGTTGAGTATAACCGGAACAACTCTGCGTAACAACATCAATTGCTGGCTGTATTAATACAAAATCGAAGTAGGTGTGGTTATGTTTTTTACCTACAATAAATTACACGCACACATTTACCCAACTTTTGGGGGCGGGACTGGAGAACCAAACGAATCAATAGTTAGCTTCGGTACCAAAAAAATAAAAATTCCGAAGGACTGGTCGGCTGGTGTCACAAGATATTTGGTCTGGGCGTTTTAGGTCCGGTTGGACCAAATCCACTAGCGGAAGCTATTACTCGGGGGATCGGAACACGCCAGCGGATTCGGTCCACCCGGGACCATAGGCGCTAATGTACAAGTTGAGTTGGCCGCAAGAAAAACTTGAATACCTTTACAACGAAAGCAGCTACTCATCCGGGGTTTGCACCATTGGAAAGCTCCCGCCGAAGCGGTTAAAAATATTACCTCAGTATACTCCAAAACCAGAGAGAAAATGCTATTCCAAAACTTAATACAAAAGTCTATGGGAAAATGAGCAACTTCTTCTCGGATTGGTGCGTTTCTAGCTTTATATTGTGGAAACAGGATAGACGGAGTGTTCTGTTGTCGCAGAGTGTACAGGACCACCTGATAGGATGTTAGTAAGATTATATGTGACCGTCTACGGGAAAACCGGGCACAACGCGGCGTGCGTAATATCGAGAAAAGATCGATCGATTTCTTAAAAATGTATTGTTTCAAGCCTGCGGAAGGGAACGGTTAGGTCTATTATAGCAGGAACGACTAAAGCTGCGACGATAAAACTTGGAGAGCTCAATATCTGGACGCCGGCAACTCCGTAAGTGCAAAAAAAAAAAATTCGAAGGTGCCGCGTTGTGCCTGGTTTTCCTATAGACGGTCACATATGTCTACCGTATAGCCAATATATTTCAGTGATTTAGTTATCATTTAGCTAGCAACTTGTAATACAGCCACACTTAAGCTGTTTGCCGTTAAAATGTGTGCTTGTCAAAGCCGTGTTTATGCCAATTCCTCTTCTTCACTATTATAGATGCCGTTTATTGTAATGGACCAACTCAGGCAGCACTACACCTTCAACTCGGATCACAAGTTTTTTTTGTATGTGTACTAATTAAATTCTATCATTTCATCAATTTTCATATTATGGCTGAGTGCTTGAGGTTAATAGTTCACTCAACTATTTATATATAACTATCACTGTACCCACTCTTATAGTCTCACTATAACGACTCGCATAGTCTCTCTGTACCGACTTTTATAGTCTCACTGTACCCACTCTTATAGTCTCACTGTACCCACCCTCAAAAATTATTTACTTTTTTCATGAAATAATAATACAAGTCAATTTAATACAAGCCAATTAATGTGATTTACATTTTACCACAACAGAAGTGAATAGTCTTGTATGCATTTTGAAGTTCAACTGAACCTAAGATATGTAGGGATGAATAGCACCCCAGTATGTGCTAAATGATGTGATAACTGATACGAAAAATGATGAATGTCATGGGTGTGTGTGTATGAGTGTGTGTGTGTGTGATTGTGTGATAAATGATATGAATGGACACAGGTTTCATTTGCTTGAATACACAGCGGAATTGCTCAATTGGTTGTTGAATATGGCTGAAGGTTTTTTTATCACTGGCTTACCAATACTCATTAGAAGTAGAACTTAGCAATTTGGCTGTTGAATTTTTTTTCTTACAGGATGTTAGCATACTTCATTTGGAATGCCAGTAAGAATGTGCTATACTTTCTAGCTGTATTTTGTGGGGGGGTCAGAAACGATCAAGTGATATCTGTGGCATCTTCTGTGCATGTTTGTAAAATCATACTATGCATATAGGCGAATGTGTAAGTGTGGCCTATCTCTTATTGCAGGATTCTGGCATAACTGCACATATTTTTGGGGAGGGCAGAGTATCGTCCCAGGTAGCTGGGTTCAACTTTCATACCTGAACTGGCAATGTGAGCTAAGAAAATTTTTTCCTGATCTGGGTAGAGTTGGCAATTGGGCCAAAAATACAGTTGTGCTGTGCTCATATATTTTAGATGTTATTACTCTTGCTCAAATAATACAAATAAATAGCTAATACCACAAAATTTTTTTTGCATTTGCCAAAATATTTACCCTTAGGAATGTAACAGTTTAAAAACTATGCTACCTAACCATGATGGCATAAAAATTCATTCTGAATATCGTCATTGTCAGCGCTACTGATTATGTTAATTGCCGCAAATAGTCTTCACTATGTCACTTAACTCCTTCACTGGCATAAGCACTTAATGGGCACTCTGTGTGCGTTACTGCACCACACTTCACTGAATTTTAAAAATTTATTGTCCTCTAGACTGCAACGATTTTTGTGTATGAGTTTTCTTTGACATATTCTCGCGCAGCTGACCCTTTTCCATTTTATTATCCGCTCATGCGGGAGAGGGAAAAGAGGGTCTGGTAAAAGCTTGTACATAGTTTCGTGTCATTCCTTTGGTGTATTGCTATGTAGAGGGTGTGGATTTGAATGACGTAAAATTAAATGCGCGTATAAAAGCAGAGTGTTAGCATAATAGTATTCTGTAGTCAAATCTATATTCTCTTCTATGAGACGTGATTGGCTATGCTCTCCATAATCAGTCAAGCTGGTCTTTTTTTTAAATAATTGATGTTGCACAAATTTTGCTTTATTCTAGCCATTTATTGCTTGTATCCAAAGCTATTTTTCGTCCTTCATAAGTGTTAACCAAATGACACACTCTCAAACTTTTCAGTATCAGATTGTATCTTTTGGCTCTTATATAGAAAGTTAAACTTTGTTAGAGACTCAGAAGACTTGATGTAATGTCTTACGCTGACAATAGTACTTTTCCCATACTTTTCCTTGATAATCGTACAAAGTCCTGTGTGACTAGTTATTGACATACTTATATATACAATTATATAGTATTTTCACTAGTCCATGTTAAGTTTTAATTTAGCAAACGTTTCAGTCACTCTTCAGTGACCATCATCAGTGCTATTATGATAGTACTAAAAATGACCTCTAGGTAATGTTGCCATGACCTGGCTATAATTATGTTAATGAGTCACTATGGCTAAGCTATAACAAGCTTTGGTATACCCTGGGGAGAGTTCCAATTTCTCTGTTTAGAGCATTCTTATTGCTTTGAATATGCCATGATTCAAGCAAACGTCTATGATAGAAGTGATCATTTCTATCAATAACTTTAGCACCACTCCAATCAATGGTGTGCCCTGTTTTGATAGCATGTTCTGCTACGGCAGATGTCACTTATCCCATGAAGTGAGAGCTCTTTGGTGTTCCTTCATTCTGTGTTTTAGCCAGTTTGTCCAATATATATCTCATTGCATGTGCCACATAGTATTTGGTAAATCACTCCAGTTTTTTTTTATTCATCTGTTCTCGGCCTTTTGCATGCACAAGAATATTTCTTAAAGTCTTATGTGGTTTAAAACATGTCCTCACATACAAATTAGTAAAAATTCTTCTTAAACTCTCCGAAACATTCTTGACATACGGCAGGACTACTGTTGCAACTGGTTGTTCATCCGATCTTGATCTTTTGATATTCTTTGATACTCCCTGAATGAAGCTATGAGGATAGCCATTGGACATCAAAGCAGATGTGATATGTCTATCCTCCTCAAGCTTGTCATCTGTTATACTACACATCACTTCAGTTCTGTTGAATAATGTTCTAGCAACTGCAAACCTGTGTTCTGTTGGATGGTGAGAGCAAGACGACAAGTGGTGTGAGTCTTCTTTCTAAAGACTTTTGTTGCCAGAGTTCCATCTTCATGATGTTGAATCTATGTCCAAGAACGCTATTTTACTATCGGACTCCAGTTCCATGGTGAAGTTGGTTGATGGCTCAACTGCATCAGAGGCGGCTCTGGCAACTTTTATGTGGTCAGGCCTGGAAGTGGGTGTGGCTTGAGGTTAAAATATTTTAATTAATTGCTATAGAGACCTCTGGAGGTGGTTTGCCGAGACTTACTTCACTTTTTGTAGATGCTGGAAAATCAACTGAGGCAGTAGTCAGGTGAAGTGAATTCCACCAGTCATTATTTCCAGAGGCTCTCTGTATATCGCAGTGCAACAGGGAAATGCAGTAACAACTCTGGGCTGCACCACCAGCAAGCTACTCTATCTGCACATTTTCATTTTTTTCCATCTCACTTTTACAGTACTTACTTACACTAAATTGAACTATTGATATCATTCTTTTTCATTTCTTACTTGTATTCTGGTATCAAGTTATAGAGTTGTAATAGTAATGATATAACAACAATAATTAAGAGAGATTAATGAACAATTACAATGTAAAAAAACAAAAATAATGTTGACCATTTAATAAGATAATAATGTCTAGGTTCTAAAAGTGTCCAAATAGTTGAGTTCTTCGATCACCTCTGGCTTACAAAATCATTGGCAACTTCTGTCTAGTTGATGTTGTCAGTATAATTCTTGGTGAACATGAAGAATCATAAGATTGTTGCTGATGTGGGGATTCAGGTAAATCTTCCACCATGGTTGAAGAATGAGCAGTAATAGAGCTGCAGGATGCTGCCATAGCAGTTGTTGTTGTTTTGTTGTTGTTTTTTTGTTGTTGTTTTTACAAAAAGGTAAAAGATTAGCTATACAACTGGTAAAAGAAAAGAGAAAACGAAAAAGACAATAAATATACAAAAAGTTCAGGCTACACCGTCCAGGGAGGGGGTATGATGGGGAGACGGTGGAGCCACAGCGATGCATTGCCCCGCCATAAAGCATTCAGTGTGCGCAGTGCAAGCGATTTTCAAACCTAGCGCGCAATAAATTGACCACACCCACCTATACAAAATAAGTAGTCCGGCCATAGCATGCAGGAGTGGCCGGACCGTCGGTGCCGCCTCTGTGCTTTGATGTGGTCTTTAAACTCTTGAATGTAATCTTCGTGAACAGCTGCACAAACATCGTCGATGTATCTTTTCCAAAATAGTGGAGGAGAATGATAGGATTGAAGTGCTCTGTCTTCTACATCTTCCATGACCAGGTTAGCTACTGTAATGGACACAGAAGACCACATGGCTGTTCCAAAGGTCTGCTGATAATAGTTATCTTTGTATGCTAAGTATTCAGACAGAAGGTCAATAGTTTTGTTATATCCTCTGGAGATAATGCAGTGCGTTCTTCAAACATGGTGTCTTTTAAGAGTCTATCATGTGCAATGTCTGCTGCCCTGTTCACTGGAATTCTGGTAAAGAGGGCCACATCAAAAGAAACCAAAACTGTCCTGTGTGGATTAGTCTGGTTTCAAATAAATTCACAGAAATCAAATGAGTTGGTTACATGTGAACTAGTCTTCCCTACCAGTGGAGACAACAAGGTAACTAAATGTTTAGATAGAAAGTATGTTGGTGAGTTAATGAGCAAAACTATGGGTCTCAATGGAAGTGTTTCTTTATGAATCTTGGGAAGGTCATACAGCTGTGGTATCTTTCCTGCCAAACTCCTTAGTTTGTAATACAAAGTGTCCGGTATCAATCCAGATTTTGTCAAACTTAAAAGGAGGGAATTCATTTTTCTTTCAAGTTATGGAGCTGGATCTCGAGATAGTTTCTTATAAGTGGTGTCATCAGCCAACATAGATTCAATTTTCTTTTCATATTCTGTTTTATTCAGTATAACAGTTGATCTACCATTATCTGCAGGTAAAATCATAATGGAATTATCCTTCTGCAAATTTTGTATTACTTTGTATTCCAGGGGAGACAAATTTGACTCTGGTATTTTTGCATTTTTCAAGGCACCTACAATGTTGATCCTTGAAACTGTAACTTGAGATGATTTCACCTTCCTTAGCCCATTTTCATTGGCTGTTACCATTTCTGGTATTTGGAATACGCTTTGGAGTGGGTGCATAATTAAAGCCTTTCATAAGAACTGTTTCTCTGTTTGCATTAAAACTCTTGAAGAATAGTTCTTTATCCAATTGTCAGTGTTAGCGACCTTGAATGAATGGTGACTACTTTCCTTGCAATTCAGGAGATTGTCAAATTTCTTTTTTAGTCTTTCCTTACATTTAACTTTGATTTTATATTCTGTATTTTGTCTTAGTTGTTTGAGAGCATTCATTATGATATTTTGTATATGTGATTCTAGTTCTCTATATCGGTCAAGCTGGTCTTTTTTAAAATAATTGATGTTGCACAAATTTTGCTTTATTCTAGCCATTAGAAATTTATTGCTTGTATCCAAACAATTTTTCGTCCTTCATGAGTGTTAACCAAAGGACACACTCTCAAACTTTTCGGTATCAGATTGTATCTTTTGGCTCTTATATACTGTAGAAAGTTAAACTTTGTTTCATAGAGGCTCAGAAGACTTGATGTAATGTCTTACGCTGACAATAGTACTTTTACCATACTTTTCCTTGATGATCGTACAAAGTCCTGTGAGACTAGGTATTGACATACTTATAGATACAATTATATAGTATTTTCACTAGTCCATGTTAAGTTTTAATTTAACAAACGTTTCAGTCACTCTTCAGTGACCATCATCAGTGCTATTATGATACATAGTACTAAAAATGACCTCTAGGTAATGTTGCCATGACCTGGCTATAATATGTTAATGAGACCCTCATGCAATAACTTGTTATAGCTTAGCTATAGTGCCTTCAGAACACCTTTTTGGTGTCGACCGGAAACACCTCTCCATCCGGAGAGGAGCCATAATTTGTGGATTGAAAAGGCTTTATCAACACAAGATTTTTTTTTTTTTTTTTTTTTTTTTTGGGTGGGGGGTTGGGGGATGGGAACCTTGAATGGGAACCTTGAACATCATAATTAAATCATCCAGGTTTGTTGTCAACAAAGTGGGCTTTCAAAAAAAGATTGAAAAACACAATAAGATGAAGTAATAGTCACTGTATGAAGTATCAGGACTCCAAAACGTCCTAGAAAAGCTATAGTTATGCTGCTTTCACTATTATTATATTCAAACTAAGTGATCGCTATAATGCTGTCTACTCCAGTTGGTGTTACTACAGCAGAAAAATCTTAAAAAACCTAGTATCTGAAATCTGGTTGACAGAAGAGAGCTTAGCATGTCTGACAAAATTTGCCATTGGAGGTTCCTAAATAATTTTTTATTGTTTTTCTTTCGAATTTTACTTGATTATTAGACAGAACAGTCACAGATCATCGAGTAAGGTTGATGCATTTGTCACTCTTTTTTTGTTGTTGTTATATTGCTGCCTATTATGGCAATTCGTGGAGGGAACCCCTCATAACTTTCAGAAAATGGTCAAAACCAACAACTTTGAACAATTTATGTTTTCAATTTTATGAAGACCATCTCTAGGAAATGCTTGCTGTGAAGAAATACTTGATGTTTTAAAAGGATAAATAAACACAACCCCTTTCTCCCCTCCATATGAAACCCTGCTAGCTGGCTCACCAATTGTGTTGAAGCACACCCCATGTAGCTTGCAATAGTGTGTGACGTTTGGTTTTGTAGCAGGGATATAACAGAAAAGAGGGAGCTACATAATGAATGTAAAATAACTTTTATTTTATTACCATTTTTTAAATATTTGATTTCTGAAACATTTGTGCCCATTGTATAGCTACTTATGTATAGGGTGAAGCTAGGGGAATACGATAGTGATACTAAAGTCTAATCAAACTATACGTAAGAATAATGACCCAGGACATATGTAGGTTAGATTATGGTAGTTTAAGGACCTCTGTCATTTGACAACCAAGATAATAATGAAACCATACATGTGGTCAATTATTATAGCTAGACTAGCGTAATCACCATTTTTTGCTGAAGCATGCTGCTAGTTCTATTATTATTATTATTATTATTATTATTGTTGTTGTTGTTGTTGATGATGTTATTATTGTTATTATTATTTTAATATATTTATTATTTACAGATCCTGCAAGAGATGCAGTGTTATAGAACAGCAAATGTGGAAGGAGTTTTTAGTTTTTGACAAAGCATGTAAAAGTGTTCTGGTATGAAGTAGTACTTGTGTTAGAGGTCACAATAGTATCAGAATTATATTTATTTCAATAAATAATAATAAATTTATTGTCAGGTAGAAGTCCGAAGGAAAAAGACTGCAGTACTAAAGGAGGAAGAAACTGACCAAAACAAACCAAGTATCACAAAGTAAGAATTCTATAAACATCATGCTCTCAGGAGGTGGGTACAAGCAAGGGAGTCAAGGAGACAATAATATTGCAGTAATCCTGCATCTACTCTTTCTGTGTACTAACTTTTATAATCTCCCTGTACCCACGTTCATGATCTCCCTGTACCAACTGCTATAGTCTCCTGTACTTCCTTCTGTAGTCTCCCTGCAGTCTATTTGTACCTACCCTTAGAGTCTCCCTGTACCCACTCTTATAATCCCTTTGTACCCACTCTTATAGTCTCTTTGTATCAACTCTTATAGTTTCACTGTACCCACTCTTATAATTTCACTGAACCCACTCTTATAGTCTCACTGTATCCACTCTTATAGTCGAACTGTAGCCACTCTTATAGTCTCACTGTACCAACTCTTATAGTCTCCCTGTACCCATTCTTATAGTTTCACTGTACCGACTCTTATAGTCTCCCTGTACCGACTCTTATAGTCTCCCTGTACCGACTCTTATAGTCTCACTGTACCGACTGTTATAGTCTCACTGTACCCACTTTTATAGTCTCACTGTACCCACTCTTATAGTCTCCCTGTACCCACTCTTATAATCTACCTCTACCCATTCCTATAGTTTCACTGTACCGACTCTTATAGTCTCCCTGTACCGACTCTTATAGTCTCACTGTACCGACCCTTATAGTCTCCCTGTATCCACTCGTATAGTCTCACTGTACCCATTCCTATAGTTTCACTGTACCGACTCTTATAGTCTCACTGTAACGACTCTTATATTCTCCCTGTACTCACTCTGATAGTCTCACTGTACGCATTCCTATTTTCTCACTGTATGATTTCCGATAGTATCACTGTACCCACTCTTATAGTCTCACTTTAACGACTCTTATAGTCTCCCTGTACCGACTCTTACAGTCTCACTGTACCCACTCTTATAGTCTCACTGTACCCACTCTTATTGTCTCACTGTACCCACTATTATAGTCTCATTGTACCCACTGTTATAGTCCCACTGTACGCATTCCTATAGTCTCACTGTACACATTCCTATAGTCTCACTGTACCGACTCTTATAGTCTCTCTTTACCCACTTCTATAGTCTCACTGTACTGACTCTTATATTCTCCCTATACCCACTTTTATAGTCTCACTGTACCCACTCTTATAGTCTCCCTGTACCCATTTCTAGTCTCACTATACGCATTCCTATAGTTTCCCTGTACCCATTCCTATAGTCTCACTATACGCATTCCTATAGTCTCCCTGTACCCACTCTTATAGTTTCCCTGTACCCTCTCCCTGTACCCACTCTTATAGTCTCACTGTACCAACTCTTATAGTCTCCCTGTACCCACTCTTATAGTTTCCCTGTACCCTCTCCCTGTACCCACTCTTATAACTCACTGTACCAACTCAGTGTACCCACTCCTATAGTTTCACTGTACCTACTCTTATAGTCTCCCTGTACCCATTCCTATAGTTTCACTGTATGAGACTATAAGAGTAGGTACAGTGAGACTATAGGAGTGGGTACAGTGAGACTATAAGATCACTGTACCCACTCTTATAGTCTCACTATAACGACTCGCATAGTCTCTCTGTACCGACTTTTATAGTCTCACTGTACCCACTCTTATAGTCTCACTGTACCCACCCTTATAGTCTCACTGTACCCACCCTTATAGTCTCATTGTACCCACTCTTATAGTCCCACTGTATACATTCCTATAGTCTCACTATACGCATTACATAGACTCACTGTGCCGACTCTTATAATCTCTCTTTACCCACTTCTATAGTCTCACTGTACCGAATCTTATGGTCTCCCTATACCCACTTTTATAGTCTCACTGTACCCACTCTTATAGTCTCCCTGTACCCATTCCTATAGTCTCATTATACGCTTTCCTATAATCTCCCTGTACCCACTCTTATAGTTCCCTGTACCCTCTCCCTGTACCCACTCTTATAGTCTCACTGTACCAACTCTTATAGTCTCACTGTACCAACATTTATAGTCTCCCTGTACCCACTCTTATAGTTTCCCTGTACCCTCTCCCTGTACCCACTCTTATAGTCTCACTGTACCAACTCTTATAGTCTCCCTGTACCCACTCTTATAGTCTCACTGTACCCACTCCTATAGTTTCACTGTACCTACTCTTATAGTCTCCCTGTACCCATTCCTATAGTTTCACTGTACCTACTCTTATAGTCTCACTGTACCCATTCCTATAGTTTCACTGTACCTACTGTTATAGTCTCACTGTACCCACTATTATAGTTTCACTGTAACGACTCTAATAAACTCCCTGTACCCACTCTTGCAGTCTCCCTGTACCCACTCTTGCAGTCTCCCTGTACCCACTCTTGCAATCTCCCTGTACCCACTCTTGTAGTCTTATTGTACCGACTCTTATAGTCTCCCTGTACCGAATCTTATAGTAGTCTCCCTGTACCCACTCTTACAGCCTCTATGTACCCACTCTTATAATCTCCCTGTACCCACTCTTATATAATAATCTACCTCTACCCATTCCTATAGTTTCACTGTATTGACTCTTATAGTCTCACTGTACCGACTCTTATAGTCTCACTGTACCCACTCTTATAGTAAGTTCCCTATACCCATTCTTACAGCCTCTATGTACCCATTCTAACAGTCTCCCTGTAACTCTTATAGTGTCCCTGTACCCATTACTCCTGTACCCACTCTTATAGTCTCACTGTACTGACTCTTATAGTCTCACTGTACTGACTCTTATAGTCTCCCTGTACCCACTCAGGGGCGGATCTAGGGGGGGCTCGACTAGTGTCGTACGAGCCCCCTTTTTTTCATGATGAGCCCCCCTTTCTTTCATGATGAGCCCCCCTTTCTTTCACGATGAGCCCCCTTTTTTCAAGATGAACCTTCGTTAGCTAGCCACTGGATTCATACGAGAACAATATACTTTTCGCTGTCCAGTTCCTTTTTTTGCTGCGGTCGCAGCCTTCTAATAGGCGCACTCCATCAATTTTAATATGCTGAGTCAGGAATTTTGCAATTCGTCCTTTTGAATGGTAGCATGTCTAAACAAATAAAACTAGGCTGTTTTTAAAACCAACTACCAAGTAAGCAGGTGAAGGTAGTAGTATCTTATAACACCATTTAGATTGTGTTAATGTAGTTAACAGTTTCATATTATTGTTTAGCTCTCCCTTAGCTAGCTAGGTAGGAAATTTAAAGGTATTACCTCAGATAAACAGAATTTCTTAGATGTAAATGACTGTCAATTTTATTAATTACTAAAAATATATTGACATCAGCTTAGATAGCTGAGCTGTCTGCTAAAACTTTTTTTTAATGTAATTGCTTGGCCAGATTAAAAATCTGTACAGATTTTTATATCATATGGGCATTTAGCTAATAGCTTGTCAGAAGTGTGTTGAATTGTTTAGGAGCACTGCTCTACATGAATGTGATAAGGATTTTTCCCTAACATTAATGTCTTTTTGCAGATTGCTTGCACTCTTCCAGTAACTGCATGTGAAAATGAGTGAGCCAATAGCATGCTTAAGAATTTGAAAACCTATTTACGTCTATGGGGCAAGAGAGGCTTTCATCACTGGCATTAATGAATATTCATTATAATATTAAAATTGACTTGGATGATGTCATTGACATTTTTAAACTCAAAATAGCTTTGTAATTGTTTTTGTATTTTATTCATAATTTTTATTGAGCCTATTGTTACATAATTCATTCATTCATTTCCTGGACAGAATGCCATTATAACTAGCCATTTACATTATTTTCTTCATAATTAAACTTCAACAATAATTACTATGTTCATTTACCTTTCTTTATGATGAACTGATTCATTCATTTTATTTGTTCAAGCCATTTTTTCATTTCCTAGTAATGCTAATAAAATGAAGCACCCAAGGTGCAAACCCTCAGCGCTATTAAACACTACCTAGCTCCGTTAACTTTGAGCATAAAGCGAACTACACCGCTGGCTGCAGAAATTATTTGCTCACGTGATTATGATGTGACGCTAGGGGGCGTTGCCTATAAAAGCTGGTACCTACGTGGAACTGAAAGCTTCACATTTTCTCAACGATTAGCACGAAATAAAAAAAGTAGCTCAATAAAAGGTCTTAAATCTTGGTCCTGAGCAAGTTCATACCTAAATAAACTGTTAATTTTCAGTAATCTCCAAAATCAGAGCGTGACAAACTTGACATGACGACTGCTATAACCTTCTTGGCATGCACGCTGAGGGTTAATTAATGTATGAATCATAACTATGAATATACTCTTGTAGGAAGTAAATAGAACGCGTCCTAAAATTAGTTATATTCTTAAAAGAGCCCCCTCTTGGAAAATCCTAGATCCGCCCCTGCCACTCCTATAGTTTCACTGTGCCTACTCTTATAGGCTCCCTGTACCCACTTTTATACTCTCCCTGTACCCACTTTTATACTCTCCCTGTACCCACTTTTATACTCTCCCTGTACCCACTTTTATACTCTCCCTGTACCCACTCTTATAGTCTCCCTGTACCCACTCTTATAGTCTCCCTGTACCCACTCTCATAGTCTCCCTGTACCCACTCTTATAGTCTCCCTGTACCCACTCTTATAGTCTCACTGTACCGACTCTTATAGTCTCACTGTACCCATTCCTCTCACTGTAACGACTCTAATAATCTTCCTATACCCACTCTTGCAATCTCATTGTACCGACTCTTATAGTCTCCATGTACCTACTCTTAGTCTTCCTGTACCCAACCGTATAGTCTCACTGTACCCACTCTTATAGTCTCCCTGGACCCACTCTTATAGTAAGTTTCCCTGTACCCATTCTTACAGCCTCTATGTACCCACTCTTACAGTCTCTCTGTACTCACTCTTATAATCTCCCTGTACCCACTCTTATAACTCCCTGTACCCACTCTTATAAACTCCCTGTACCCATTCATATTGTTTCACTGTATCAACTCTTATATAGTCTCACAGCACAAACTACTGGAGAACTTGAGACTACAAAGAGGATCATACTAATAACAATTGCAAAATCATCATATTATTTACTGTGACTAATGCATTGGTTGTTTTGTTGTTACTGTTGTTAAAAAAAATTTTTTTAATAGCTGACACCATGCAAAAAATGATATACTTATGTGAAACCACGTATGAATAACAAAGTTATACTAGTAGTATACATACTCTATGTAAACTTGATGTTTACTTGTGGAGTTTAACAGAAGTATACTCCACTTTAGACAGCCTAATGTTTTAACCTGGTGTGTATACTAAATGATGCTGAACTTTATTTTAATGTGAGTTGTTTACAATTGATTTTAAGATACATGGAATTGATTCAAAATGGCAGTATTGCAAATTATTGATTAATGAGTCATGCTGTAGTTAATAAGTTATTTACAAATTAAACTGTAGCATATTCTCTTACCAAAATTTGTAAACCAATTGTTAAAATCAGTTTTTATTGATTGATTGATTGCTTCATTCATTCATTTGATTTTTTTATTTATTTATTTATTTTATTTATAATTTATTTATTTATTTATTTATTTATTAATTTATTTATTTATTATTTATTTATTATTTTTATTAATTATTTATTTATTTATTTATTATTTATTTATTTATTTATTTATTTATTTATTTATTTATTTATTTATTATTTATTTATTATTTTTATCAATTATTTATTTATTTATTTATTTATTTATTTATTTATTTATATATATATTTTTTATAATAATATTAATAATAATAATAATAATAATAATAATTATATATTATATATATTATAATATAACAGAGTAAATTTATTTATTAAATATGATGAATAAGTTAGTTGCCTGTACTGCCTAAAATTGCTGCCGTATTTCCCCGTTGTAGCACTACTGACAGCCGCTGAAGGAGGAACTGTGTAGAGCGGGGTCTCCCGTGGCCAGGTGGATGCGTCTGCCTAACTTCTCTAGAAAAGATAGGGTAGAGGGCCCTATGGCGCCTGAGGTCTCTATGGCGACTGGCTGTACAATAAACTGAGGTGCCAGATGTGCATACTTGGCAGACTTCCTTTCTTCGGCCAGGGATGCAACACCTCCAGCCTCCAAGGTGGCCCGACTTTCATATGAGGAAGCAAAAGTATCAGGACATGTTGCATCCCAGACCAGAGGATTATTTATTTATTTATTTATTATTTATTTATTATTTATTAATTATTTATTTATTTATTTATTTATTTATTTATTTATTCATTCACTCGCTTACTCTTTAATTTAATTATTATTTTTATTGACTTTTATTTTAACTACACAGTGTATGACATCAAAATGTGTCCAGTTACATTTGCTCCTTCATGACTCAGGCGCAAAGGTTTCTTGGAGCTGCTCTGGGTCAGGGAAGATCGGTCTGCTATAGAACAGAAGATAGAAATATCAATACATATGGCTACCATTAACCCTGTCTAATAAGGAGAGGGAAAAGGTTATTAAAAAATATATACTTACTACAATAAATTTCAGTTGTATCTGCTCAAATGCTTTACTGGGCGCCACTGTCTCATAGATTAATTCTAATTAATTTTTTGTACATCTTTTAGACATACCTTTACTTGAAATGCTTGATTAATTCTGTTATATAATTTGTATTGTACAATCAAGGCTTTGCCAGTTTGCTTAAAACCCCTTACCCAATAACATTATTCAATGGGTAAGGTATTTCCATTACAAGAAGCAATTAATTGCGATGACGACTCTTTCCTTATTGACTATTTCTTTCTGTAAAATAGACTGGAGAATCTTTTAAAGGTCTGCCTAACTAGCAACTGACAAAACTGATCCCTTTATTGTAGTATTAGTTGTATCTATGATTCTGGATTCAATACAAATAAAGAGTTGAGTTGGTATTCTTGCAAGGTAGCGTGATGTAGCTTTCCAACAATTGGTAGTTGGGAGAAAAAAAATAGAATGAATATTTGTCAAATTTGTTTTCTCGATATGTGACGTCACGTCACCGGTGCAGTCCATTTCGTGTGATAGAGAGGTGATTTTTTTTAATGCAGTGACTTTGTTTTGCCCATGCAAGTTAAGTTACAATTATTAATAATGTTTTATAAATTAAAAAATATATATATAAAATAAATAATCTTATTTATTGAGTATTACTTATTAATATAATTATTAATTCATTTGGTTATAAGCTGTATTTACCTTGATGTTATTATTGTATATTCATATTATTAATAGCTGCATAAATGATGATCTTATATCTAATTGAACACTATCTATTGATTAACACACATTTGTTTTGACTCCAATGTGAATCCGAGTTTAATTAGTTCTAACCAAAGTACTTTCCTGATCCATTATCAAGAGAAGATAAAAGGGTCGGCTACATCACAACAAATAGGCTAGATATAAACTCACTATGCAAATGAGGCAGTATAAACCATCTTTTATTATTATTATTATTAATAATTATTATTATCATAAATTTCTCATACTATTAGTATAAAGAAGAGTAAAGGAAAGCTTATATATGTAGTATACATTCAGCTTATAGCACTGCTTCAACAAGCATGTTATACTATACAGTAAACCATATGTAAAACTATGATTTACTCAAGTTTTACCAATGATTTACTATTTAGTATACCCTAGTAAGCCATGCAGTAAACTCTAAACCGGACCAATTTTGCCACTATGTTTTACACATAGTTTACTGCAGTTACACTTCCCAGTAAAACATTGGTAAACTGTAGTCCACCATGGGTAAAACATATGCTACACTATTAGTCCTGGTCATGTTTTACTATAGGTTTACACAGCCAGTAACTCATGTGGTAAACTGTAGTCTGCACAGTAAATCGTTTGGTAAACTATAGTCCACTTCTATCTGTATTTAAAGTTTTACTCAGTTTTACTATAGTAAGCATTGCCAGTAGCATTAATTAATTTTTTTTTTGGCTGACACAAAAATAATGTTTAAAAAAATGATACATGCCAGATTAATTTATTATGATTGAAAATGATGGGTTCAAAAGGCATGTATATTTTGTCCAAAAGTTTGCACATTATCTTGTTGCTGAAACTGAATCCGACCACAATCTTGAATCCAAAACCTGTGATACAAATAATACAATTAAAACACACTGACTGCACTAAAACATGAGTGCACTAAAACACACTGACTGCACTAAAACACACTGACTGCACAAAAACACACTCAGTGCACTAAAACACATTGAGTGAACTAAAACACACTGAGTGAACTAAAACACACAGAGCGCACTAAAACATTCTGAGTGCACTAAAACACACTGACTGCACTAAAACACACTGACAGCACTAAAACACACTGAGTGCACTAAAACACACTGACTGCACTAAAACACACTGAGTACTAAAACACATTGAGCGCATTAAAACACACGGAGTGAACGAAAACACACTGACTGTACTAAAACACATGAGTGCACTAAAACACACTGACTGCACTAAAACACACTGACTGCACTAAAACACACTGAGCGCATTAAAACACACTGAGCGCACTAAAACTCACTGAGCGCACATAAACACACACTGAGTGCACTAAAACACACTGAGTGAACTAAAACACACTGACTGCACTAAAACACATTGAGCGCATAAAACACACGGAGTGAACTAAAACACATTGACTGCACTAAAACACATGAGTGCACTAAAACACACGAGTGCACTAAAACACACTGAGTGCACTAAAACACACTGACTGCACTAAAACACACTGACCGCACTAAAACACACTGAGCGCACTAAAACACACTGACTGCACTAAAACACACTGAGTGCACTAAAACACATTGAGCGCACTAAAACACACTGAGCGCACTAAAACACACTGACTGCACTAAAACACACTGAGTGCACTAAAACACACTGACTGCACTAAAAACCACTGACTGCACCAAAACACACTGACTGCACTAAAACACACTGAGCACACTAAAACACACTGACTGCACTAAAACACACTGACTGCACTAAAACACACTGAGCGCATTAAAACACACTGAGCGCACTAAAACACACGGAGTGAACTAAAACACACTGACCCTACTAAAACTAATGAGCGCACTAAAACACACTGACTGCACTAAAACACACTGACTGCACTAGAACACATTGAGTGCACTAAAACACACTGAGTGAACTAAAACACAAAGAGCGCACTAAAACATTCTGAGTGCACTAAAACACACTGACTGCACTAAAACACACTGAGTGCACTAAAACACACTGACTGCACTAAAGCACACTGACTGCACTAAAACACACTGACTGCATTAAAACACACTGACTGCATTAAAACACACTGACTGCACTAAAACACACTGAGTGCACTAAAACATTCTGACTGCACTAAAACACACTGACTGCACTAAAGCACACTGAATGCACTAAAACACACTGAGTGCACTAAAACACACTGACTGCACTAAAACACACTGAGTGCACTAAAACACACTGAGTGCATTAAACCACACAGAACGCATTAAAACACACCGAGAACACTAAAACACACTGAGTGCACTAAAACACACTGAGTGCATTAAAACACACTGAACGCATTAAAACACACTAAGTGCACTAAAACAAACTGAGTGCACTAAAACACACTGACTGCACTAAAAACCACTGACTGCACTAAAACACACTGACTGCACTAAAACACACTGAGCGCACTAATACACACTGACTGCACTCAAACACACTGAGTGCACTAAAACACACTGACTGCACTAAAACACACTGAGTGCACTAAAACACACTGAGTGCAATAAAACACACTGACTGCACTAAAACACACTGAGCGCACTAAAACACACTGAGTGCTGCACTAAAACACACTGAGTGCACTAAAACACATAGACTGCACTAAAACATACTGAGTGCACTAAAACACACTGAGTGCACTAAAACACACAGACTGCACTAAAACACACTGAGTGCACTAAAACACATAGACTGCACTAAAACACACTGACTGCACTAAAACACACTGACTCCACTAAAACTGACTGCACTAAAACACACTGAGTGCACTAAAACACAATGAGTGCACTAAAACACACTGAGTGCACTAAAACAAACTGACTGCACTAAAACATACTGAGTGCACTAAAACACACTGAGTGCACTAAAACACACAGACTGCACTAAAACACACTGAGTGCACTAAAACACATAGACTGCACTAAAACACACTGACTGCACTAAAACACACTGACTCCACTAAAACTGTCTGCACTAAAACACACTGAGTGCACTAAAACACAATGAGTGCACTAAAACACACTGAGTGCACTAAAACAAACTGACTGCACTAAAACACTGACTGCATTAAAACACACTGAGTGCACTAAAACACACTGACTGCACTAAAACACTGACTGCATTAAAACACACTGAGTGCACTAAAACACACTGAGCGCACTAAAACACACTGACTGAACTAAAACCCACATAGTGCACTAAAACACACGAAGTGAACTAAAACACATTGACTGCACTAAAACACACTGACTGCACTCAAACACACTGAGTGAACTCTGAGCGCACTAAAACACACTGACTGCACTAAAACACACTGACTGCATTAAAACACACTGACTGCATTAAAACACACTGACTGCATAAAACACACTGACTGCATTAAAACACACTGACTGCACTAAAAGACACTGAGTGCACTAAAAAACACATAGACTGCACTAAAACACACTGAGTGCACTAAAACACACTGACTGTACTAAAACACACTGAGTGCATTAAAACACACTGAGCGCACTGGAACGGAGTTTGGGACAGGTGAACACTAGTGAAGGGAATTTAACATATGTTGAGTGTCCATAGAACAGAGCCTCCCACCTTACTGATTCATCCATATTTTTACGGAAATTGCTGATTCAACACTGATTGCCCCCTGAAACTTTGAAAATGTTAGACCTTGAAATTTTACCCTTGATAATAATACCCTGATGAAGGTATCAATTTTGAACAACTACTTATGTACTACTGAAGTAGCCTGGCTGGCTACAAAATATCTAATGTATGAATGTGTTATGGAATGTAATAATGCAGAGCACAAACTCCAATCTAAGGATCTTGAGTTTAAATGAACTGTATTTAAGCTAATTTTACTTGTGACTCTCTGTATGTAGGGTTGTGAAGTAGGAGGTGAAACCCAACTCCACAGGGTCAACACATGTCCAAAAGTATCATTAAAAGAAGACTCGGTGTTCCTCCGTGAAGAGTGTGCTAATAGCTACTCTTGGACTTCAATATAAGAGGTGAGGAACTCCTGAATAACTTTTAACCTACACTAATAAGAAAAGAGGCTTTTTACCTTTTATTCAAGGTAAATTATATATATACATACTCTAGTGACTAACTCATACAGATTTTCATTTAATGCACAGTTAGACAACCTGAAATATATAGGGTGCGATGGAAAAATTTGGGCTCTAGTCACTTTACGAGCAATTCGTTGAAATCCTGTATATCGATAAACAAATAACACACACACATACTCAAAAATTAATGCACCCATTTGTTTTTAATAGTACATGTCTATACAGGCTTCTGATAAGAAGTGAAATTTTAGCAGACATGATGTCCTCTCAATATTAAATTTGAGAGGAGAAATGCTATTTTGGTCAGCCGGCCGTGTAATTTGTGTTATGTAGAAAGTAGTACCCTATTCATTTACTCGGCCCTCTCTCTTTATGTTGTACAATCTGCCGAAGATACTGTTGAAAGAAAGTGAGCAGGGGGTGATGATAGTGAGACACATACTAGCATTAATTCAAAAATGTAGTGCTAATACATTACATACGTATTTAATAGCAACAAGATTTGTCCTTACGAACTTTGGCCTGTGAGCTAATATTCACTCCTGATGAGATATTTCTGATCTGTAGAATTCTTATTCAACCGCCAAAGTTTCTCCATATCTCACTCGCTAAATTGTGTGCGTGTGTATGTGTATATAGTAATTTATATATAATATATTTGTAATAGCAAAGGTGCACTCACTGTGGACTTATTCAGAGTGCTTATGAAAACACTTATTACACTAGTTTGTATCTACATACACACATACACAGGTCTGCACTGTTAAAACATTACATACATACGTAAGCTCAATCCTATTTTATCCAAATACCTCTATTACAGGCACGCCTCTTTACAGGGCAGGGCACAAGTTAGCCACTCAATTAATCAATTCTTGCCTCACAATTTCGCTAATTTGACCACCATTACCCAATTGTGTCAGCACAAGCCGGTTATTTCTGGTTCCATAAAATTGTAGAGAAGCCTACTAAGGGTTGCAAGTGAAAGAGGACTGTACTTAATGCTTGGAAAAATTCCTTTGTAGCTGGCATTTCTGAGATACAGACACCCTCGGGTCCCATGGTGCCTGGTTAAGAGGAGATTGAGTGTACATGCATACATACATACTTACATACATACATGCATACATACATGCATACATACATGCATAGATGCATGCATACATACATGTATACATACTTACATACACAGAGCTGGGCAATATTGGATAATCACAGGCGATATGATACTTACCTGCATTATCGCGATAGAGCGATATATGATATTTCATAAATAATATATAACAAAGTAAATTTTATCCAGACAAAGTTAGTCCGTGGGGCAAGACTATGTTGGCTTTCTTTAGACAGAATTTTAACTCGCAACCACTGCTAGCTACTTTTAAAACTTTGCTAGTACATTACGGACATGTTTGCAAACCGCGAAATGGCTGTTCCTTTAATCTGTCGTGCGCATGAAGTTCATGCATTAGTTTAACGACCCCAACAGTTTTCTGAAAAAAAGGCAATATCAGTTTTTTATCGCGGTGCAACGATAATACCGGTATATCGCCCAGCTCTATACATACATACATACATACATACATATCATACACACGTATATACATACACACACATACATACATACATGTATACACACTCGTACACTATCATGGTTCCTATGTTATCATGTAGGTGAGCGTTTATAAGGGTATACATGTAATAAAATCAAAGCTCAAGTTTTATTTTGATGATTTCATAATACTGTAGCTTGAGTGGTTAAACTTATATGAATTTTATGACTGTAAGTTGTCTGACATTCAAATAGTGATTGTAGGTGACACATATTCAGGGTTTGTAGCTGTTCTTGTGCAAGAATAATATCTGATAATGTTCATGTGTACATATGTGCCAAAGTGCTTCTTGATTGAAAATGACCACTCAGGATAGTATCTAGCTGTACTCTGACTTTACACTGTATATCCTGTGCAGTAAAATTTAGCTGTATCAATGGTTAACAGTACTCTCTTTCTTACTCTTTATATAGCCCACCTTTTCCATGAGGCTTTTCCCCCTTCTTCCATACTGTTAATGTGCTCTTGACTTATTTTCCTACTTATGTAACATAATGAAGTACATGCACTGATCCTCTGCTTTTTTGTTGCCTATGCACACACGTAACATTACACTTTGTGTTATGTTTCGTGATTGATGTTGTGGCAACGATGGGAAATTTGGCTAGCTTAACACTATCAAGTTATATTTTCAAAATTTTGATGACCATTACCAAATCTGGGATAACAACATGGACCCCTCGAGAAGTTGTGTGGCTGTGCTGGTCTTATGAGTCGCAGTTAGTCTTAGTGAAGTGAGGAGATTGACTTAAAGGGGAAGAGGTAGGAGTTGTAGACAGAGCCAGTAAGAATCGTGAGTTAAAGATCAAGGAAGCTCCACAGATACAGATGACACCTGAATTCAGTAGCCTCGACCCATGGGTAGGAGTAGAATGGAGTAGAGCAGCGCAGGTGTCTCAGCTCTGGCCACTTTCCTCCCTCCAAAGTCACTGCCACTAGGGAAATCCCATACACTCTCAAGTCTTGTTGTAACTTATTGAACACGTGGGAAATCTGAACTGAGAGGGGAGTGGCTGACAATGATATAGTCTGTTCACAATCCATTCACGCATGCGTGAGGTAAAGGGTTTATATGCAATGAATTAGGCAAGATGTACACAACTGGGAATATATAGATCGATGTATGGATAGGATTAGAAAGAAAGAAATAAGAGGGTGAATTACATAGCAGTGAGGTAAAGTGTATGCATCACAATATTCATATGGTATGGAGTGAAGAGTCCATAACAACCTGACAACAACAGGTTAAACAGAGACATGGGTTTAGAGCTTCCAGGATGCTGGTTGTGCTGCCTGCAAATAACCGTTCAGTATTATATTAAACAGTAAGCATACCCTCCAGTAATCTTGCTGCTTACATTGTGTTTAATATATCACCATGGAGAGTTCAACTTCAGTTGACCCCTGAAGAGGACTTCGGCAAGAAGTCGAAACGTTGGGTTAAGTTTTAATTAACATGTGCTGCTAGAATGAGAAAAGTTCCTATTATTAGTATATATACATATATATATATATATATATATTATATATATATATATCTTAAAACAGCCTGTATATAAATTATAGCAAGTACACAAAATGAATTCAAAAATTTAGGATTTTTGCATTATTACTGCGTATTATAATAAAGCACCAAAGGTGCGAACCCTCAGCGCTATTGTGAGGCTGCGCTCCGGGCTGCTTGGTTATGTAGGAACAGGAACCGGGCTGCCTTGGTACTTGCTGCCACTAGTTCCAGTTATCACAACTCCCAGATAGAATGATTAGGTAGCTACCTCCTGAAGCGTCAAGTGATTTAAGTTTTAATTCAAATACGCAAGTATGATGACATAGAATACAGAAACGGATAGAAAAGACTTGACCTATGACCTTACGTGGACTGGCCTTAAATAGTACAGGCCAGGACACACCTACAAAAGGAACTTTCTAGAACAAAACTCTAATAAACGCTACACACACACACTTGGACAAGAATGTTCTTGGAGCTACCACTATTTAGTCCCCCCCCCCCACACACACACACATACACACACCCACCCACAAACTCTCTAACTACTTGCTAATGAGTTCTATTATATTAACAAGTTCTTTCAGGCTCTTCAGCCTGCTCCTGCTTGCTTCTCTGTTAGGTATCTGCTTCTGTGGCTCCGCCCTCTGGGTGGAGTCACTCGCTGAATTTTCTGGCCCCACAGCTACCAAGCTATTTCAATATAATCTCAGACCAAAAGAACGAGCAATATTTATTAGTTATTTTAATCAGGCAACAATAATATTTCTATGTACCATTATCTTGCTCGAGCTATATTATAGCTCGAGCAAGATAATGGTACATAGAAACACTGTCTTCATAAGAGAAGATGCTAAACTAGCCAGAAACACTCACCGGTATACATATTCAACGTGAAATTTAACTTCTTTGAACTTGGTAATTTTATTTGCTCATGTGATTGTGACGTGATGCTATAGGGGGCGTAACCCACAAAAGCTGGTACCTACGCGGTGGTGAAAGCTTCGCATTTTCTCAACAATTAGCCCGAAATAAAAAACAACAACAGCACAATGAATGGTCCTAATCTTCGTTCTGAGTAAGTTCATACCTAAATCAACAGTTAATTGTTAGTAATCTCCCATATCAGAGCGTGACAGACGAGACGACTACTATAACTCTCTTGCACATACAAGCTGAGGCTTAATAAGCATTTTTGAGCTCATGATACAAGTGTCCCACATCTCCTTCAATGCTATCACAAATCATGGCGTTCATCTTGTATGAGTTTATCTCTATCACAAGAATTTAACCTCGTGACTTACTTGATTATTAAATAACTTCCGTCGTCCCCCCCCCCAACCACACCCCCAATAGCTCGCCCGAACAGCTAGTACAATATTTTAAGGAGTATGAATGAACAACATTCAGTATGGAGTTACTACTATATCTCATGGAACTTTCATTCTTAGCCCTCACCACGTGTGTGCAAAAGGATTACAATACTTGTGTTCTGTCCGTTTGTCTGTCATGCTCAATTACTACACTTAATTGTTAATTTAGGTATGAGCTAATTTAAAACAACCATTTAAGACCTTTTATGGTGCCATTTTGAAATTTCAGGCTGAGAAACACGAAGCGGTCAGCTCTGCATCAGTACTAGCTTTTGTGGGTTTTGCCCCCTATCATTACGTCATAATTACTTGAGCAAATAATTTCTTGCTGTCTATCATGGTTTGGCTTTGTACTGTAAAGTTAACGAGTGCTGGAATTGGAGTTACGAGGGTCAAAATACAAATTGACATACGTACGTCCACACATATTTTCAAACAAACAAATATCACCGATTTTCAATTGTGTTACCCCTGATAGTGTCTCACTCTCTTCGCTCGCTCGCCAATTATATATATAAATATATATATATATATATATGTGACCGGTTTTGGGAAAATCGGCCTAAACGCGGCATCTAAAGTTTTCTGGTTTATTCTACCAGTAGGCTGCACGGGGCCTTGGGATGCCTTCCTCCTAATTTGGAAGCTGTAGCACAAGCCGTCTTCGCCCTACGCACTACGACACTTCAGTATTTTTGCTAAACTTATTATTGCTGATTTCGAAAAAAAACGCCGGGTAAAGGCGTTGCTAGGTCAGGGGGCGTGCCTTGTGTCCGTATACTATTACTGCGTGTCTCCGGGACACTATGGAATGAACCGGTTACAGGCGGATTGAAAGAAGTCTAAAAGGCTTAATGCAGGGCTCCATAAGAAACTATGATGGCGAGAATTGCGTGAGTACGTGAAAAGCCCGCCAATAATTTCTTAGCAATTCTCCGTGCACGAGTCCAACCGGCTAGTGTTTCTAGCCTCCTAGTGTGAGTTCTAGAGCACGCCAGAGCTTACAACTGCGTCATAAGCTAGAGCTAGCTGGTGTCTATCCATTTCTGCCATAAAAAAATTTTTGAAAAAAATCTACCCATAAGGCTTTACCCGGGGATACTGAAAAAAAATTGTTTGCCGCGTTTAGGCCGATTTTCCCAAAACCGGTCACATATGTTGTTAACCTTCAGTGTTACATTTTGTAGCTCTAGGTTAACATTGAAAATGGATACTGGTAAATGTCTCTGGCCTTTTAGCTTCTTTGCTTATGAAGACAGCTTTTACATATACTGTTTCCATTGCTCAAGCTATATTGATGCCTAATTAGAATAGCCAATAAATCATTCATTTGGTCCTGAGATGATTTTGTAAATAGCTTGCTAGTGTATAGTGGCACTTGTGGGCCTCCCTCAGTGAAGCTCATGAGTTCCTCCTTCAGGCTCACACAATGGTGACAGCAATTAAGCTGCTGCCACCAGAATCAGTATGCCTTCCCCTCGACAGCCCCCCCTCGAAAGGTGGACTCAGGATTATACTAGTTTAATCTAACAAGATCAGATGGCACAAATGGCAGCTGAGAACTGACTGACTGCACACACAAAACACGAAGTCTTATATGCACAGCCCGGACAACACAACAATGAACAACAAGATGTAGACACACACAGGTGACATGACTTTAAAAATTAATTAACCGAAAATACATGTAACTGAATCCAAAACAAGCACAAACATATAATGTTCAATTCATAGTTCCTGGAATGTGGGCGGCCCCACCAATTTAGTTGGGATGTCGTCCCACAGCGCTGAAGGTTCGCACTTATGGGGCTTCATTATGCCAGTGAACTAAAATACACACTTTATTGCACATCTAATTGTAAGCCATATATCATCTCTAATATATACTTCGTTTGATCTGGTTTTATAAATGCATTTACAGGGAGTTTTAACTTCACACACATACTTGCTTAATTGTAGAGTTTGTAATTATTGTGGACTTATTAGTAATAAGGTTTAATGAGCTAACTCTAATGGAGTTCAGTATGGAGTAGATATCTCACAGAATATCATTAAGATATGTGTGACTGTGAACTATAACAATTATGTGATAGGTGTTTTCTCTAATTAAAGCACTTTATTACACAATCTACACCATAATTGAGTGAACTCATATATATTGTAATTGTTTAATCTCATATATAAACACATTAGAATACAGAGAGGTTGGTTGTTTCCAACCATAGTGGGCTGAGTATCCTTATAGCTGCCTTTTAAACTATCTAAGCTTTTCTTATCCCCCACATTTCCTTTCTTTAGTTCTGTCTTCTTGAGTCATAGAGTCCTTTGTCTAATTATCCTGCTTCTGAATCTCTGTCCTACCATCATGATTGTGGACTTACGCTCCACGAAACTTTTGAAACCTACACTGCCTTCCCTCATCTATTCCACCCACTTTTTAGTAACAATTAATCACTCTTTACTGAATGTGATGACTCTTTACCCATTGAAGTAAGGATGATGCTTTGCCAGACTGTTTAAGCTGATGGATTATTCATGAATACACACATGGTCATTGTCGTTATTTGACACACAAGTGTAATATTCAGGGATTCATTTAGAAATCACTTTAAGAGTGGGCAAGGTTGAGTTTGTGCTATCTAAAGGGTGACACAACTTTCGTGCAGAACTATGATGAGAAAGGAGATGAGCATGATTTAAGTATTTCCCTTCACCTTAAATATTCACTTTTTAACTACACATTTTGCTTACGATATTTTAAGAATATTTCAAGGGGGCGAGTGTCTCCCCTGTCCCCCCACCCTAAATGAACCCCTGTTACTATATAGATATTAGTAAAAAAAATTTCAAAATTTTAATGAACAAGTCCGATCCGAGTTTTTTTGTTTTTTTGTTTTTTTGTTTTTTTTTTGGGGGGGGGGAAGTTCTATTGTTGCAGTATTTAAAATTGTGAAGTATTATACTATTTTAACCCACATGGCTGAGGGTGTCTGTTGTTACATATATAATCTTGTAATAGACTGATAAACTGTGTCACGAATAGTTGATTGTAACTTTGAGCTGACATTTGAAGTTGATTGTAACATTCATGTGAGAATTATTTTGCTTGGAGTATCAGACACGTGCTGTGTGTGTTTACTTGACACATCCTTTTTCTAAACATTATACTGTGATGCACATGCTTGTATGAGAATGTATATATGCATTGATCAATGTTTCATGCATAATTTTATGATCGTAATATTCATACAATTAAACATTCGCTGTGCTATATTTTCCCCAAAGTTCGAAGGGAGATTGGGGATCCTAGGTTTAACCCCCTCGGTATGTTATAACTAAGTTGTGCTGAAATAGCAGCTAGCATAAGGCAATTGTATGGGTGCACAATCTATGCTATTATCCAATTATTTGCATAGGCTGCAACAACTAGTGGAGTGAGATGACGTAAAATCTAAACTGCTGGAGCTGTTACTTTTGCATATGACATCAGAGGCAGAAGGAGTGGTGAAGAAATGTCATCAATGAAATATCCTTATTGGAAGTGGCAGTAGCTAAGGTATGTAAATGATCGGTAAAACAAGAGTATGGATTGGGTAAAGCGAGAGTATGAATTGGGTAAAGTGAGAGTATGGATTGGGTAAAGCGAGAGTATGGATTGGGTAAAGCGAGAGTATGGACTGGGTAAAGCGAGAGTATGGACAGGGTAAAGCGAGAGTATGGACAGGGTAAAGTGAGAGTATGGACTGTGTAAAACAAGAGTATGGATTGGGTAAAGCGAGAGTATGGATTGGGTAAAACAAGAGTATGGATTGGGTAAAGCGAGACTATGGATTGGGTAAAGCGAGAATGAATTGGGTTAAGCGAGAGTATGGACTGGGTAAAGCGATAGTATGGACTGGGTAAAGCGACAGTATGGATTGGGTTAAGCGAGAGTATGGACTGGGTAAAGCGAGAGTATGGACTGGGTAAAGCGAGAGTATGGACTGGGTAATAAAGCGAGAGTATGGATTGGGTAAAGCGAGAGTATGGACTGGGTAAAGTGAGAGTATGGACTGGGTAAAGTGAGAGTATGGACTGTAAAGCGAGGGTATTGATTGGGTAAAGCGAGAGTATGAACTGGGTAAAGCGAGAGTATGAATTGGGTTAAGCGAGAGTATGGACTGGGTAAAGCGATAGTATGGACTGGGTAAAGCGACAGTATGGATTGGGTTAAGCGAGAGTATGGACTCGGTAAAGCGAGAGTATGGACTGGTTAAAGCGAGAGTATGGATTGGGTAAAGCGAGAGTATGGACTGGGTAAAGCGAGAGTATGGATTGGGTTAAGCGAGAGTATGGATTGGGTAAAGCGAGAGTATGGACTGGGTAAAGCGAGAGTGTGGATTGGGTAAAGCGAGAGTATGGACTGGGTAAAGCGAGAGTATGGATTGGGTTAAGCGAGAGTATGGATTGGGTAAAGCGAGAGTATGGACTGGGTAAAGCGAGAGTGTGGATTGGGTAAAGCGAGAGTATGGACTGGGTAAAGCGAGAGTATGGATTGGGTAAAGCGAGAGTATGGATTGGGTAAAGCGAGAGTATGGACTGGGTAAAGCGAGAGTATGGATTGGGTAAGCGAGAGTATGGACTGTAAAGTGAGAGTATGGATTAGGTAAAGCGAGAGTATGGATTGGGTAAAGCGAGAGTATGGACTGTAAAGCGAGAGTATGGACTGGGTAAAGCGAG
>WLWD01001565.1_pt1 | contig 43514 bp, 38 predicted proteins | sample 6712731 | NCBI WGS metagenome assembly WLWD01 (sample SAMN12718690, study PRJNA576275) | sponge metagenome | isolation source: marine sponge | host: Mycale hentscheli | place: New Zealand: South Island, Marlborough, Capsize Point | collected 2014-11-01 | reverse complement strand
AGATACTAGGGAGCATTAAGTGATGATATAGTAACCATTAACACAAGTACTAGAGCACCCCCTGAGATACTAGGGAGCATTAAGTGATGATATAGTAACCATTAACACAAGTACTAGAGCATCCCATGAGATACTAGGGAGCATTAAGTGATGATATAGTAACCATTAACACAAGTACTAGAGCATCCCATGAGATACTAGGGAGCATTAAGTGATGATATAGTAACCATTAACACAAGTACTAGAGCATCCCATGAGATACTAGGGAGCATTAAGTGATGATATAGTAACCATTAACACAAGTACTAGAGCACCCCCTGAGATACTAGGGAGCATTAAGTGATGATATAGTAACCATTAACACAAGTACTAGAGCACCCCCTGAGATACTAGGGAGCATTAAGTGATGATATAGTAACCATTAACACAAGTACTAGAGCATCCCATGAGATACTAGGGAGCATTAAGTGATGAAAGTAAACCATTGACCAAGTACTAGAGCACCCCCTGAGATACTAGGGAGCTTAAGTAGATATATAACCATTAAACAACAAGTACTAGAGCACCCATGAGAACTGGAATTAAGTGATGATATAGTAACCCATTAACACAAGTACTAGAGCACCCATGAGATACTAGGGAGCATTAAGTGATGATATAGTAACCATTAACACAAGTACTAGAGCATCCCCTGAGATACTAGGGAGCATTAAGTGATGATATAGTAACCATTAACACAAGTACTAGAGCATCCCCTGAGATACTAGGGAGCATTAAGTGATGATATAGTAACCATTAACACAAGTACTAGAGCATCCCATGAGATACTAGGGAGCATTAAGTGATGATATAGTAACCATTAACACAAGTACTAGAGCATCCCATGAGATACTAGGGAGCATTAAGTGATGATATAGTAACCATTAACACAAGTACTAGAGCACCCCCTGAGATACTAGGGAGCATTAAGTGATGATATAGTAACCATTAACACAAGTACTAGAGCATCCCCTGAGATACTAGGGAGCATTAAGTGATGATATGGTAACCATTAACACAAGTACTAGAGCATCCCCTGAGATACTAGGGAGCATTAAGTGATGAGTAGTAGCATTAACACAGTACAGAGCATCCCCTGAGATACTAGGGAGCATTAAGTGATGATATAGTAAGCATTGACACAAGTACTAGAGCATCCCATGAGATACTAGGGAGCATTAAGTGATGATATAGTAACCATTAACACAAGTACTAGAGCATCCCCTGAGATACTAGGGAGCATTAAGTGATGATATAGTAAGCATTGACACAAGTACTAGAGCATCCCATGAGATGCTAGGGAGCATTAAGTGATGATATAGTAACCATTAACACAAGTACTAGAGCATCCCATGAGATACTAGGGAGCATTAAGTGATGATATAGTAACCATTAACACAAGTACTAGAGTATCCCATGAGATACTAGGGAGCATTAAGTGATGATAATATAGTAACAGGTGAATAGTGTGATGTCTCTCATTGTGATGTTTGTACAATTCAACATGATTTGAGAGTGACTGAGTGGCATATTTTACAACTGATTAATATTACTGTTAAATTACCTTTATCAGCAGGTAATATGAGAATGAAATTGTCTTTGCTTGATAGCTGTAAATTTAGCATGTTGCCAATTGGATGATGGGGACCTAGCTTTGTTGAGTAAGCTAATGACACCCATCATACAATTTTTGCATCCTCACGATTACCCCTACTTAGTCCATCTTCCACAGCAGCAATTATTTCTGGGATAGGTATCTTCTTTGGGGTTGGTGCAAATTTTAAACCTGTGATAGCTCAAATTCTTCCATTAGATAGTTGTCTTGATGGCAAGTTTACTACCCATTGAATATTCTATACTCTTTAGGATGTTGGCGTAATAAATTATCAAAGTTTAAGTTTGCACTTTTCTATTGTTTTCAAATAAACACTCCTTCTCAATTCATGCACTGCAAACATGTGTTCATTTATAAGGCTCCTCAAGTTTGTTTTTAAGCACATACAATTTTGTATTTAGACTATTAATTGGCGAGTGAGTCTCTTACAAGGGTTACACAATCGAGATTCTGTGGTGTTTATTTATATATGTGCGACCCCTTTTTTGCCGAACTTTTGTAAAAGCATAGTGGACCCAACAGCACTATTTTCTCTTCATTGTCATTGAATGGATACGTCAAGTTAAAACATTTCAATTTCAACAACTACCAATTATGCCAAGGGCCGTGGCTCAAGTCTAGCACGCTCGCCATTTGCACAAGCACACCACTAGTTATTGATACATTATGAGATAGTCTTGTCTTCAAGAGTCTTTCACTAGTTAGCATGTCAATTCTACGACCCTCAACACTCTTCACTAGTTAGCATGTCAATTCTACGACCCTCAACACTCTTCACTAGTTAGCATGTCAATTCTACGACCCTCAACACTCTTCACTAGTTAGCATGTCAATTCTACGACCCTCAACACTCTTCACTAGTTAGCATGTCAATTCTACGACCCTCAACACTCTTCACTAGTTAGCATGTCAATTCTACGACCCTCAACACTCTTCACTAGTTAGCATGTCAATTCTACGACCCTCAACACTCTTCACCAAATATAGACTATTGAACTTTTTGGAATTATGCTCTCATGTTTAAAGTTAGATGTTTTCGTGAAGCAATTGATGACATCTACATAGGTGTTGAAATATCTGTATTGCTTCAGTTGTTACATGCTAGTAATAAAGTTAAAATAATTATGGACCCTTACATCACTGATTAAAATTATAGAAGCCTCTGCATAGCTACCCATAGCCAGGATGTTTCAGATAGTTTAGTCAAACTCTCACATTTTGGTCATTTGTCTTCTGGGGACTTAAAACACGTCAAAAAAATGCTTCTCATTGTTTTGGTTTAGTAGTATATTTTTCAAAAAGCTGTGCAGTAGTTTTACTAAGCTCATGAGACAGACTGTTTACCCACCCAACATCATGGAGTCTCAGAGTATGACTAGAGAGACTGACTATTTGTTTTCAAAATTTAATAAAAAAGGCATTCTACTGATTTATTATTAGCCTTTCCTGGCACTAAATATAACTATCACTTTTAGGATATGATTTATTTAAGTGTTGTATAAAGGATAGTACCCTAATTCTACCTTTATTCTTAGTGTTTAATGGAATGCAAGGTTTATATTAAGTATAATTCCATTTTAAAAGGACTCAAATTTGTAAAAGTGTTTGTATAAAAACTATTGTTGTTCATAAATTATCATCTAAAAGAGCAAAAGTGAGCATGGTGTTAATTCCGATTTGAACCACCTAATGAAACCTTTGGTAATGGACCCTGCTCTGTTTATATTGCTATTTATAATATTATTTTTATATATACATTATAGCCACTGAAGGTGGAAGACTTGATCAAACTGACTTTTCATAAAAATGCTGATGGTGAGTAGTACAATTTTAAGTCTAGTTACATTGTATATTTATTACTAATGTAACCCCTTTTCAATGCTAATTGGCGAATGAGCATGACACTATTGGAAGTGTTCACATTCATTGTCCATATGATCATAACTATATATGTTAGGTCATGGACGTGAGGAATTATTGCTGCAACCGTTCCTATACTGAGGACAAAAGCCCAAAGGAGATGGCTGTTGTCTAGCAATAACTCTGAAAGTGGCCATGTTTTAACTACTTTATACCCCACAAGCAATATGAAAGACCAAATAAGGATTGGATATTGTTGTTGATATGGTCGCCATGAAATTGATCAGATCCAACAAATTTTTTTCAGCTGTGTTATATTTAGTATAGAATTCTTGGGTATGTAAAATTATTCCTGATGCTAAGTTAACGCCAGAAACATTGCAACAATTCCTAATGGATGCATAAAAATGATTGACTATAGTAGAATTCATTTCTGATTGTATTTTTCAGTTCATACATTGCAAATTTTTCAATTGTGCTGCTTCTGCTTAAATTAAATATATGACTTAGTCAAAATTCTTGTATAGCGTGTTGCATAGGTTAAATAGTGAGGTTCTCATGCACCAAAGAATTACTAAATATGTTGCTTATATTTTCCTGCTTTCACTAAAGACTTCTTGTTATAGGATTACACACTTTCATTTAATTATTCAGCTACTACATATGACATATATTAACAATTCTGGAGACAGTGTAATGCCTCTGATTGCCTAGCTTTATTGCCATTGGTTCTCCAAATTGGTCAACAGAGACAGCATTCTAGTTCCCTGGATGATGTCAACAAGCAAGATCTACTTTTAGCCTCAGAATCAAGAGTATGAATTTTGAGCAGATAAAGTGAGGTAGAGAACTATTGTACATGTCATATCTACAGTAGGAGTCAAAAAAAGTTTCGAATTTCGTTCCGTAGTACGGCCCTAAAACGGTAGTTTTTTAACCGTAGTTTTTATCATTGCATTCCGTACCGTTTGACTAAACGACCGACACTGTTTACTAAAACGGTGAAGCATTTCCATCGATTCACAGATATTTTCTAGCTAGAAACTCTTCTATAGCTATATCAGCAGGCTAAGGCCTTGTATCGACCATTAAACGCTACGGGGATAATGAAAAAAAGCTCGTATAAAAATTTAACTTGCTTCAATAAAGCTGCAGACTGAAGTTCCGATGGGCACAGAGCTATAACGAGGTCCGCACTTCGTAGATCTTCTGTTAGCTACTGATGGACCTCCAGTAGTAAAAAATCTAAGCCCGAGAAGGCCCTAACTTCGAGAAAACGTCGATACTGTATGGTGGTCGAACTAACAATTCTCCGCGAGACAACTTAGAATAGGACAGCTTCAATTTTTAACCAGAAAAACTCCGCCTCTGGAGCCTGTAAACAAAAAATCGGAACGTTTTATTGGATAAACGATTTTTTATATTTCTTTGAGCGAGACATACGGTGAACGAGAAAGATTAAAACGGTAATGCGGTCTAACGGAACGGCCATTTTTCAACAAACGGCGTACCGTTTTTTTCCCGTTTTTAATTGTGCGACGGCCGTTCTACGGAACGGAATTCGAAACTTTTTTTTTACTCCTACTGTATTTCATTTTTTAACAGGCTTGGCTAGTTCCAGCATAGCTGTTTTGGCAGCTGCAAAAAGCTGCAATTTTTTAGTACAGTGAATGTATTTCATCTGTTTATTGGCAGAATAAAGCTATATAAGTACAGTGGCGTAGGAAGGGAGGGCTCCGGGGGCTAAAGCCCTTCCCCCCCCTCCCCCCATAATTAGGGGCACTATCTCACGAGGTGATTTCTCACATGAACAACTGTTACTATAAGAAGTAAACCATGCCTTTCAAGCCTCCCGCCCCAAACCAAAACATATCTTCCTACACCACTGTATGTAAGTCAGTGTTGTGAAGATGATATTATTATTAGGACTAAACAAGTAGGTGGTAGATTTTAGAATACCCTAAGTTCTACGAAAAAGCTATTGCTTCATTGCTCATATTCTTCAACCAAAATGCATCAGCCTGCCATTACGCTCATGTGTCGAGCATGTACACCAGCGCAAGCCCTTCCCCGTTTGACACTAGCATGTCAAAGTTATCCTACCATTGAAATATTTTACCAGCAATTTTAGTGAGTCCCATCATTTGTAATGTAGAAGCATTATCCTAAACATATTTGCTACTGACTTTATGAAACAGTAAATCCATGTCATAGCTATAATAACTATCAGGGGCAAAATTGTATTTCAAGGCTTAATGTTTTGCAATGTCCAAGACATTTATTGGAAACAATAACATTAAAACAACCATAAACCATATACTAGAGGTATTATATGTAATCCCTTTGAGTTGACCATAATTTTGTAGCTATTTTGAAATTTTCACAATGTCTGAGGCGTCAGATTGAAAAATAATATCAGAAATGAATTCTGTACACCTAATAACTGTGTGCTGGACATATAACTTGTAAATAAAAAAAATTTTGGACCCAAGTATATTCATGGCGAACAATTTAATTTTCACAATTTCCTGGACAAACTTACCACTTGGCAGGGTTTGATACAGAGGGGGGGGGGAACCCTGGGATTTCCCCCCCTGAGCAGAGTTTCCCCCCCCCCCCTATGATTTTCACCTATACTTATTAAAACATACAAAAAATACTTTTCCTCCCAACTTTTCTTGTAGGTAAGCCTAGATTTGTACAATTTCTTCAGGCTAGCCTTTGAATGCTTTAGGTTGGAGCTTAGTTTGGGATTGCCTCCGACAATGTTCATCTTTATATTACGTCCCTCTGCTGCACTTCTTCCCTCTACTGCACTTCTTCCCTCTGCTGCACTCCTTCCCTCTGCTGCACTCCTTCCCTCTGCTGCACTTCTTCCCTCTGCTGCACTCCTTCCCTCTACTGCACTCCTTCCCTCTGCTGCACTTCTTCCCTCTGCTGCACTCCCTCTGCTACACTTCTTCCCTCTGCTGCACTTCTTCCCTCTGCTGCACTCTTCCCTCTGCTGCACTCTTCCCTCTGCTGCACTTCCCTCTGCTGCCTCTTCCCTCTGCTGCACTCTTCCCTCTGCTGCACTCTTCCCTCTGCTGCACTTCTTCCCTCTGCTGCACTTCTTCCCTCTCTGCACTCCCTCTGCTCACTTCTTCCCTCTGTCTCTGCTGCACCTCTTCCTCTTCTTCCTCCCTCTGCTACACTTCTTCCCTCTGCTGCACTTCTTCCCTCTGCTGCACTTCTTCCCTCTGCTGCACTTCTTCCCTCTGCTGCACTCCCTCTGCTACACTTCTTCCCTCTGCTGCACTTCTTCCCTCTGCTACACTTCTTCCCTCTGCTGCACTTCTTCCCTCTGCTGCACTTCTTCCCTCTGCTGTACTTCTTCCCTCTGCTTCCCTTCTTCCCTCTGCTGCCCTTCTTCCCTCTGCTGCACTTCTTCCCTCTGCTGTACTTCTTTCCTCTGCTACACTTCTTCCCTCTGCTGTACTTCTTTCCTCTGTTCTTCCCTCTGCGGCCCTTCTTCACTTCTTTCCTCACCTCTTCTCTCTTCCTCACTTCCTCCCTCACCTCCTCACTCTCTCTCTGCTGCACTGCTCGAATCTGTTCCTTGTGTTCCACCGATTCATAGCTATCACATTTACTTTTTTTTGGTTCGGATTCACTTCCTTTGGAGCCACAAGGTCTCTTTTTCCTAAAATACTTTCTGATATCTATTAGCTACTACTCAGCAACTTCTACAGTCTGCCAAAGCAACAAATATACCCTTACCAATCAGGCAGCTGCTTCACAATGACCAGTGCTAAAAGCAACTTTCAAACTGGAACTGGTGATCCATAAAATGATACACCTACTCCATTCAAACTAGAAGGACTAGAGCACTGAACTGCAAACCCTCAGCACTAGTTAGCTAGTATGATAAAGTGATTTGCAACCTGCAAGCTGGCTCACGTGACAAGCAAGTTTTTTAAGGGGCGGTTTCCATTACCGTAACGTACGATTGTAGGACTGAAATTCTACTCGCTTTTTCTTGAAAACTAAGTCAAAACTAAAAATTCTGGCACATTAAAGGGACTTACTCTGTGAAGTGCTATAGTTTGATGTCGCTTTCAAAGCCTGGGTAGCCTTACTCTTCGAGATCCCCTGTTGTCTGAATGAGTGAATGACTGAACTAGAGCACTGAAGTGCAAACCCTCAGCGCTAGTTAGCTAGTATGATAAAGAAAATAATAACAAAGGAAAAGTGTAGAAACAAAAAAAAGAAAGAGAAGTGGCATGAAGAGAGGCAGGAAAGAGAAAAAGACAATGAAGAGGGACAAAAGAAAGAGGAAATGAAAGGAAAGGTAGAAAAGCAATAAAAACAGTAGGAAGAAGAAAATAAGGCAAGAAGAAAAAGAAAAAAAAACAGGATGAAAAAAAAAAAAAACGTCCACATAGGTTTGAACCAGAGACTTCTAGGTTAGATATTTGCTCACTCAACAACTATGCCACGGAACACCTCACGCTGAACTCATTTAATTGTTAGCTATTTAAAAGTGATTTGCAACCTGCAAGCTGGCTCACGTGACAAGCAAGTTTTTTAAGGGGCGGTTCCCATTACCGTAACGTAAGGTTGTGGGACTGAAATTCTACTCGCTTTTTCTTGAAAACTAAGTCAAAACTAAAAATTCTGGCACATTAAAGGGACTTACTCCGTGAAGTGCTATAGTTTGATGTCGCTTTCAAAGCCTGGGTAGCCTTACTCTTCGAGATCCCCTGTTGACAGAATGACTGAATGAGTGACTGAATGACTGACAGGTTGACTATTATATACTCTCAGGCGCATGCGCACTGAGAGTTAATGACTGACAGGTTGACTACTATATACCCTCAGGCGCATGCGCACTGAGGGTTAATAACCTATTAGGAGTCTGGCTTAATTAATGTCAGAGCTATTCAGCTTTCAAAATGAACAAAGCTGTTTATTAGAGGTAATCAATTGATCAATACATAAATATAATAAAATATATATTATTCATTTGATACAGGAGAATATCACGAGTCTGTTGGCTTAGTATTTACGCGAGTGCCGCAGGCACGAGTGTAAATACCGCCAATCAGACGAGTGATATTCTCGGGTATCCGATGGATAATAAATTTATTAGGTACTGCTCATGCGCGAATACCTTGGTAACAATTCTATAACCTAGGGGGACGTAATAACCCAACGTAATAACTATGAACACAGGTGATATGGAAAAATATTGCCCTAAGCCACATCCTGTTTACTTTAATGCATTTTCTATGTGGCAACAGTTATCAGGCTCTGTTCAGTACCTAATAAAATAAGTTCAATTTCCTTACCTTACTAGTATTGCAAGTACAAAAAAAAAACAAAACTATAAGGTCGCTATACCCCCCCCCCCCCCCCCCCCCCCCCCCCCCCCCCCCCCCCCCCCCCCCACCCCCCCCCCCCCCCCCTAGCAAAATATCCTGTATCAAACCCTGCTTGGGCAAACCAAATTGAATTTATTCTAGAACCACTTGAGGAGGCAAATCTGTAAAAAATAACTTTCATAGTATCAAACTTATTAGGTTCATAGCATTTTGAAGACTTAAAGCAGCAATTCCAATAATATATGAGATAAAATTTTCGTTTATTAAATTTATAAGATATACTCGATGTTTCATCGCTGGCATTCGTCAACACAAAAAATGGGTCTAGAAAAGTTAGTCAAACCTACAATACCACAATCCCATATTTAGGAGAGGAGTACTTGCTTTATGCTCTGTTGGCGTTTGTGGTGCTATTGGTCTTTGTTGCATTGCCTCTTTATATCCTAAAACAAGGTTATTGATGCTTTGGCCTGGACTATATGGCCCAACCTACAGTAGTCTTTCCACTTAAATGAAACAATATCCAGAAAAAAAGCTCAAATCACCCTCCTTCAATGTTACTAGTATGTTCAACTGTATGCCTTCACCTTTAAATTAATCTCCTACCCTTCCAAACCTACTGAGACTAACACTAATTTCACCAATTAGTGATGAGTGAAGGGCTAGCCCTTACTCTTTTTTGGTGGAGGAAGAACTGTTGTAGGAATCTGTGCAAGCTGGCTTGAAGGGGTGGGGTCCACAATTGTCATGGGTAGCCCAGACAATATGTGACCGTCTACAGGAAAATTGGGCACAACGCGGCGTGCGTAAATATCGAGAAAAGATCGATCGATTTCTTAAAAATGTATTGTTTCAAGCCGACAGAAGGGAACTGTTAGGTCTATTATAGTGGGAACGACTTAAGCTACGATGATAAAACTTAGAGAGCTCAATATCTGGACGCCGACAACTCTGTAAGTGCAAAAAAAAAATTTTTTTCGAAGGGTGCCGCGTTGTGCCCGGTTTTCCTGTAGACGGTCACATATACATAACTTGTTTTTATTGGACTAGCTTGCTCATCATCAGTGTGTAAGGGCACTACAAGGTATGTACTATGTTATTATTATTATGTCTTAGACAAGTATCATTGTCCCGTGACGTTCAAAGTTTTCAATGAGAACACACATATTGTGGCAGTCAGAACAACTGGCAATGTGTATGCTTATGAGGTGAGTCAGCAATAAATGTGTGTGTGGACATATGTCTGTTTTTGTTTGTGACCCTTACGTTTTTGTGTTCGCTTGGTGGTCGTACCTGTCCCATACAGAATCCTTTGATTTATCTATTCTTACTCATATCCAAGAAAATTTCATTTTACCACTTTCTGAAAAGTCCTGAATGATCATATTTAATATTATAGCTACACTAGTCTTAGTTTAATAACTGCGAGTACCATACGGTACCCTTCATCAGGTTACAAAGTGAAATATTGCATATGAATGTGACTGATAGCCTGGAGTGGTGTTTTGCTTTAACATGTTAATTCAAAGTTATTATGACAACCGTGAGTGAGCACTGACGACACAGCTAGGCAAATCCCTCGATGAACCTGTGGTAATACCCCACCACTCTCCCAAAACCAATATGATGTCCCAGGTAGCACAAATACCTCATCCCAAATTAACATTTCTTACGCTCCCAGCTTTGCCTAAACACTTCACCACTTTCAGATATCACTTAGATGCTGCTCCCACGACGCACTGTAAACAAAGACATCGTCAACGTAATACTTGCAGCACTTCCTTATTCGCCTCAAAATCTCCTGTAACGCCGCCTGGAAGATGGCCGGCGCATTCGTTAGACCAAACAGCATTCTTAAGAACTTAAACTTTCCAAACGGACAGCTGAACATTGTCAGCTCTGCACTCTCACCATCCATGACGATTTGGTGAAACCCTGAAGCTTAGTCAAGTTTGGAAATGACTCTGCTGTTTCCCACCTCACCTAAAATCTCTTGTAATGAGGGCAACCAATATCGTCTAAGAGGAGTGATGGCATTCAACTCCTTATAGTCGACACAGACCCATATTGACCCATCAGTCTTTCTAACTGGAATGATCGGGCTCGACCATTCTGATTCACACGGAACTATAATTCCCACACTCACAAGCCTCTCTATTTCCTTCTCTACTACTGATCTGATGTGCATTGGCACCTGTCTGGGAGGAACGTTCACTACCTCACTGCCCTCCTTCACAACCATCTTACACTTGCCCACTTTGCACAATCCTGGCTCATCAGAAAAATATTCATCAACATCTCTCAACTTCTCAGACAACACAACTTCATCATAACCCTTAGCCACTTCAGAAACACAATTTTACTCTTAATCCAGTCCTCCGTTTCTTTCTATTCCTCGGACACAATGCACACACTAAAAGCACTCTCAACTCTCTCCTTGTATTTCTTTGTGTTGTTTATATGCACAACTCTCACTTTGTCTCCCTCTACTCTCTTCACCTTGTAGGTTACTCTAGAAATTCTCTCAACAACCCTGAAAGGACCTTCTCAAGACGTTTTAAACTCACTTTTCAACCCTGGCACTCTCACCAACACTAATTCTCCAACAACTAATTCTCTCTCACTCTTATTCTTGTCATACACTATCGCTCTCTTCTCTTTTACATTCTTCTCTTTTGCCATTGCCAACTCATGCAACAGCCTAAGTTTCTCCTGCAATGAGACAACCCACCTACTGACATCTACCTCCTTATACACCTCATCCACCCACAACAAGTCAAGCGGATTTCTCATCTGCCGTCCATAAACCAACTCGTGCAGCAAAAAGCCTGTAGAGCTACACACAGCTTGCCGAATGGCGAACAGAGCTAGAGGAAGAAACTTACCATTGTCCACAGCCTTTGACAGCATGTGTTTGAGTGTCCCATGGAGTCGCTCGACCACTCCATTGCTCTGTGGCCTATACGAAGAAGTGTGAATAATGTCCACCCTAACAGCTCACATAACTACTTCACTACCTTGCCCAAGAAGACTGAACCCCGATCCAAAAGCATCCTGCAAGGAATCCCCATCCTGTAGATGGAGATCGAGCCATCTGCCACTTTGGAAAATGAGACGTCCTCATTGGCACAGCTTCTAGCCAACGCGAGGCCATACAGATATAGATAAGCACAAAGCGTACTCCCCCTTTCCCTTTGCTCAGCAGCCCAACAATGTTAACAGAGACGAATTCAAATGGTTCGCTGATGACAGGCCTCTCAACCATCTTAACATCTCTGTTCCCGACTTGTTCAGCCACAAACACCTGTCACAGGACTGAACATACTCACAAACACCTGTCACAGGACTGAACATACTCACAAACACCTGTCACAGGACTGAACATACTCACAAACACCTGTCACAGGACTGAACATACTCACAAACACCTGTCACAGGACTGAACATACTCACAAACACCTGTCACAGGACTGAACATACTCACAAACATCCTTGCCTAGGCCAGGCCAAGAGAACCTGGTGTTCAGCATCTTTCTCATTGCCCTTACGCCAACATGACCTGTATAGTCGTGGGCCAACTCTAAACCTTTCATTCTCTTACACTGAGGCAACATAAGTCGTCTGACTGCTTCTCCCAACTCATCTTCCACACTGTGGAAAACCCGGCCGACCAAATGAAACCATTCTCCTCTTTGTCTGCCATCTTCCTACAAGACTCCAAGGACTCATCACCCAACACTTCACTCCTAAGCTCATCTACTCCTGCCTCATCCAAAACCGAAGGACTACCCAACGACCTAAGAACATCTTCTTTTGTACTCCTCGACTCAACAACCGCATCACTCTTCCTCTCAACACACAACTCTGTCGATGGCACCACTACCTCTGGTCCAACGTCACTGTCTCGCTCCACAGCAGCCATTTCTGCTGCTTTCTCCCTCTTGACACGGTCTCTGGTCACCGCACCAACTGCTGCTGCACTTGCCTCCTCATGGCTTGTTACGGCCACGGTTGGCTCCTCAACACTCACCTCCTCAACACTCACCTTCGTGAGTGGATGTATGCCTGGAGTATCACCAGGATGCTTGAGTGAAACTGCGCTCTTACACGCTGCTTCTACCCCATACATCAAGAGGTCGTCTGTCTGTTCCTGGGAACAGCAAACAAAACTTGGCCATTGGGTCTATTAACTCCCAACACCGCCCTCATGGGGAAACACTTTCCCAATACGATGAAGCTCTGGCACTCCTGAAGCCATCCTTAGCATCTTCCTTACCTCTAAAATCTGGTCTTCACACACCAGCTCTTCAGGCACAACTGTAATGTCAGCACCCGAGTCTGGGATGAAACGGCAAGGAACACCATTCACCATACCTTCACCTGCCAACAACTCCTTCTGAACTACTACACTACCAGCACTCTTCGCCTTCGCTGATCTGGAACTCTGACTTTTTCCTGAACCCTCTCTCTGACCAGTCTGCTCCTTCTGCCTCATCTGCCAATTAGGGCAGTCGGGCATCTTATGTCCACTCTGGTTACATGAGAAACACACAAGTCTAGAGCTACTACTATCACTACTGGTACGGCATTCAGAAGCCCTGTGGCCAAAACTCTTGGCACTTGTAACATCTCAGAGAACTGTAGTGGGAATCTCCTCGGGCCTCCTGACCAGTCCCTCGGTTTAGAGTTGGTGGCCTTCAAAGTGGATGCCACCTCTTCAAAGTCAGTATAGGAAGAGATTTTGTGGCTGTCCAGCTCTGACAACGACAACCCATGGCGGTATACACTCACACCCAAGAACAACAGCAAATCTTTCTTGGACTTTGTCGTGCTATCTATAGTGGGGCGGCATGCCGAAACTATCATGCATTTTGTGATAAAAGTACCAAATTTGGCATACATGTAGACAATTATATCACCAAAAATTGAGGATATTGGGCCACCACAATTTTCGCGCCCAACATTGAATAAAATGGCCGCTACCGATGAATAAGCAAAATTCTCCTCACAGATATGCGATACTTTGTTTTGGAGTTGAGAATAGCAATCAGAATGACGAAACACACTATAAAACAATGAGAATAACTATTAGTTTGTATATGTACAAGCTGGAAGAATTTATTAGTCCTGCGAACATTCTCCTTTACATGTACACAGAGCCGTACATTCAAGTTCAGCTTTCTTGCACTTGCAGCGTGTCAAACAACCCTTCTTGCATTTGCATGATAGCAGTTCATAGCAGGCTTTGGAAGCTTCAGGTAACATTGTCCATATTGGTTCATAAAGACCATCCTCTGTTTTAGTCCAGCCCCAGCTCGTTGGGGAAGGCAGTGAAGGAGTTGTTAGCAGTGTTTGACCCCAAACATGACCTCCCTGGTAAAATGCTCTCTTCACATGTTGTTCTAGTGCTGCCTTGGTCGGTGGAATCTGCTTCACGTTTGACTTTCTTGCAAAGAGCTTTCACCTGGCCTCATTAATGTCTGTGCACATGTTGGTCCTGTCATATATCAAGATAACAAACCTCTAGATTGAATGCAAAACATCTTCTGGTATTTCACTTGGTGCACAAGACAATTGTAGTAGAGCATCTGTGAGTTCTGGATACACCTTCCAGATATTCCAGGCAGTCTTCTTTCCATGACCAACAAAGCTGGACACAGTGTCACAACCAGTGAGTGTGTGGAACATTGGGAGTGCCTGTGTCTTCTCTGGTCCAAGGATACTTGCTATTGTGTGTGCCGCCAGGTACCTCAAATTCTTGCCAGTTCCAAATTTTAGCCAGAGTTCATCTTCTGGACCTAGATTTTGTGCTATATGTACAGCCAGCACCACAACATCTGTGTCCACAGTACGGACAATTATCTTGTGATGATTGTGATGTGCTGCATGGGCTACATGCAACATCATGCGGCTATCAGCTTCTTCATGGCTGCACGGCGAGAGAGAGTCGATATCATCAATAGGAGGATTGCTCAGAACTGATTCTCCCTTAGTAATAACAAGCTGCTTGTCCTCTTGGTTGAACAACTCAAACAGAGCATCAGACAAGAAGTCAAACAATTCAGTCTTGTTACTATCCACACGAAGGAAGTTTTTCCAGTTTCCTGGTATGGTTGCTCCAACCACTACACGTCTTCTCACTCCCTTCCCATGCTTCGCTCTGGCTGTCCCTTTCAGGGAATCTTCTTTGTAGCGATCCCACACTAAGTCCACACGTGATACATTGAGAATTTGTGAGCAAATGTATGGGATAAAGATCTGGCTGGCATATTCTTTGAAGTTCTTAACAGATTCAGGTTTTAGCATCTGGACAATGGCTGCCCCATCAAGAACTAAACTGCTTGCTGCAGGAGCTTCAGATTGAGCCTCAGAGAGATCATTGAAGCATGTGAGGAGGTCACTTTTGGTACCTAAGTAGAGGTCTTTTCCATCAGAGAGTGATGGAGGGCATGCCTGATTCTCGTGACAAAAAAACTCCTCGGATTTCCCTCTCTAGTCTGGCACCCGATGTAGAGCCGCAAAAAGAGTCCCATGTCAGATTTTAGTGAGGCCATCTGCTGCTTCTCTTTGCTCACAGTTTTTTGGCAGAGCTAGTGAACACCATCTTATTGCGATGAATGACATCATCAATGGATTTCGTTCTCTCTACAAGACATTCTTTAGTGAAACCTTTGAATTTATCTTGGCCAATCTTTTTCACATTCTGAACAGTCTTCACTGCTGTAAGATCTGCAATCTCCTTCGTATCAAGTACGAGTAGATCTGTGCTTTCTTCTTCAAAGGGGTTACCAAGGTCTTCAAATGCACTGACAAGAGAACGCACATCCTTAGCAAATGAAGCCTGGACACTTGATGTTTGGTCGTGATGACATGTGTCCACTTTTCTCCCCCCAGTGATGGTGTTCATCATGGAACTCTTCTATTACCCTGGCAACTTCTGGTCCTGATACCATCCAACGCCGAAGAGCTCTCGGATTGTCAGTGAGACCAACAGCTCCTCCATCTCCTTTGATATAGGCATTGTTTTGCTCGTGTGCCTGATCTATGGGGATAGTAGAGAACACCCGTTTTGTCTTTTGTACAGTGAAGTTACCAGCATTGAAATTCTTGGCCACTTCAGGGTGCTTTGTTGGTAGTTCAACCATGTCTCTGAGATGAACAGGGATCCACCGAGCATAGTTGGTGTGATCTAGAGCATGAAACCAGGGTGCAAGTTCAGTTAGGGCATCAAGATACATTGTGAAGGATGACTGCCGCAGAGAACGCACATAGACCAGTAAGCACAATTCTAAATCTATCACAATTTCCCAGTACTGAAATTGGGGGAAGATTTGATTTCTCTGATTGCACCACTCCTTGAACTCCACAATGCCCTGTTCATCTCCTGCTTCACAGTAACGATCATAAGCACGATGTTTGAGGATGTATAATGCAGCAACAGTAACTTGATGGGCTCTTCTTGTACGAGCAACATGTGCAGCTTGTAAGAAAGAGTCGGCTGTTCCTTGAGTTGTGATACCTGCTTGTACTAGTGCTTGCACCCACCCACTTCCTTTCAACCAGTCCCCAAGAGTTTTCAGAGCTGCCATCTCAATGTGGAGACTAAGGTTGGGCGATATTGGGGTATATTGTATCACGATATTTTGGCAGGACAATATTGTGATATGACTATATATTGAATATTTTTATATTATTAATTATTTAGGAAAAAAATTAACAGCAAGAATTTTTAATGATGATAACATCTAATGACAGCTAAACTGTGAATGATGAGGAAAATAATTATAAAAAAAAAGATCATTGAAATTTTGAATGATGGGGGGGGAAAAAAAAAAGAAATTACTGAAACTTTGAAGGATGGGGAAAAGAAAATATTGAAACTTTGAAGGATGGGAAAAGAAATTATTGAAACTTTGAATTATGAGAAAAAAATGGAGAATTATGGGTCCAATTACAAGTTTTTCGAAAGAAAGGTTAGCATCTCAACCTTGTCTGGCTTCAAATTCGTTCATACCTCTGTACTCTATCCACTGACTCTGCAAGTGACAGTTGATCAGCAGGCCTCTTCCTTGAAGTTGACGCTCCTAGTGTTGCTAGCGATTCTTTCATCATAGCCTCCTTTAAATGCAAGTGAAGATTGCTATGGGTAGTGCGCAAATGTGCAAGCAAGTTACTAGTATTCCCATTCTCGGTTGCCACTCTTCGATAACAAGTGCGACAATTGCAGTCTCCTTCTGAAACTCTCCATCCTTTTTCTCCAACCAAAATAGTTCCACACTTGACTCTTGCTTCCAGGCTTCTTGTGTAGCTCCGGTACTCTCGTCGCAGGGTCTGCCATACTTACTTCTTGCAAGAGAATAAAAATACAGCTGCTCGACTATTACGTGCGCGTCATTTCCCGCGCAATATACGCGCGCAGGTAAGTTTCGGCGGTTTTTCTAGATTTTCAATATTTAAATATTGCTAGCCAACACGATACCGCCAGACGGTTATTGACAGATACCGCGATCATGACTATATACCGGTATATCGCCCAACCTTAGTGGAGACCACCAAACATGATCACAAACTTATTCTCTCCATACTCCTCGGGCCACTTCCACTGTATTTGCTTCGCTAAGGCATATAGTGGCTGATCAAATGTGACTACTGGTGTCTGCCCGGGATTCAGATGTTCTACCACATTGTTGATCACATCCATGGAGTGCTTGATCATTGCCACTGTGTGAGCACTTTCAAGAAACAATGGGAGAAGGGATGAGGGGCAGATCACACGATCCTCTGTTGGCTGCTGACTAGCATGATAGGCCCAAGATGTATCTTCCAAAGTCTCAGTTTCACTCTCCACGACAAACCTCACATGATCAAGCCAGAGATATTCTTTCTCAACATGCTGCTTGAAAGTGTCCCTGCTCAGGGATTTGATGCTAGTGGCTGGGACGGATAATTTCTTGATACTGCCGGTAACAGGGGGGACATCAGTGTAAAAATGTGGCAAGAAATCTACTGATTTAGAACCAGTGCTCTCAGATCCACCAGCAGTGATATTTCGATTCACTCCTTCACCTTCAAATGTGGGATGCTGGAACAGAGAAATGCCAGTGCCATGAAAAGACTCCTTTGGTGTTGTTGAACTGGGATTGTGATCTATGTTATCAACAGCAGCAGTTGTAAACACATTGCCATGCAGCTTGGAGGGCAGACAACTTGCTCCCTGCTAAACTGTTCACAAATATTACTTCCCATTTGAGCTGTGAGACGAAGAATTCGATCATAAGAGACACTCAAGCCGAGGTGGAAAAGCCTGACTACCAATTCCCTCTTTCGTGTCTGAACATGCAACATCAATCCTATATATGTGGGGACTGGTGTCTCTTGGGCAATTCTATGTCTCAAAGTAATGGTGTCCTGTTCTCTTCTATGCTTAGCACTGTTGAACTTCAACAGCTGGGCAATAGATAGAGCAGCAGCATGTGTAGTGTCTTTACTCTGGTCCTTGATACTGGGACCTTCCAGTATCATGTTTACTAGGGCAAGTAAAAGAGAGGGTACAGAAGACTTTTGACATCCTGCTGGGAAACCAGTGAAGGTTTTAGCTTCCCCAAATATATTTCTACGCACAATCTGTGCTGCACGTGCAAGGTGAACTGCATCACTATCACTGTCGAGTTCAGGCTTTGGCCAAAGCAGCACTGATGTCTTCCTCAAATACCAACAGAATGTCTCGCCCTTTCTTCTGAGCCCGCATATCTGGAAACTGAACTAGTAGTCGTTGTTTGAGTCGAGTGGTATGTACTCCCACATCCAATTTCAATCCAAGCTGCTCCATTCTAGAGTTGTACAGCAATGCAAGATCGCTAAGCTTGAACACTGGCGCTGTCTCTCTATCTAAGCGTGCTTCCTCAATGTACATGACCAACTCTGCAAAGACAATACCTGATAGTGTTTCTTTTTTATCTGTACCCTTTCGTCCTTCAGCCTTAGCTTTTCTTGCACGATTGTACAAACCCACTAAGCATCTGGTGTGATACTTGGCATCTAGGGCCACCATATCCCCAGGGCTGAGTTTGGCTAGCAATTCAGTGTCCTCAAGAAGCAAAGCACAGGCCCGCACTCGCCCATCAATCTGGAATGTGGCTGCTTCATGGAAACCAACTGAGCCAGAAGACTTCCCACAAAAAAAAACATGTTACTTCTTGGGTATTAATTTCAATACTTTGCGACCTTCTACGCTTGCATGGAGTAGAGACATCACTATCTACACTCTCTGTGCTTGTTGCTAATGCCCTCTTCTGTGCTCTTAGTAACTTTGTGTTGTTGTACTTGAGTCTACATGATTGGTGGTATTGAGCATTATTTGCCACTTGAGTCTACATGATTGGTGGTATTGAGCATTATTTGCCACCATTGCAGCTTCAATTCCATGCCCTTCATCTAGTCTCTCTAGCGGACATGTTAGTGGTTCTCCCTTGGGCTCTTGGCATATTATGCAGAGATTCCAGTCAGTTTCAATTGGATGCTGGATGGTAGTAGTTGATGGGGCTGGAATCCCAGAGTCAACCAGTTTGAAGGTTTTCGACATAGCTAGTCAACTAGACATACATTATTTTCATAAAATGGTGTTTCTTATTACCCTTTTCAAACTTACCAGGCCTCAAGAGGATGGCACTCATTTCAGCACATGGTTCAGCTGTCACATGACCTTTGACCTTTGTAACTTTTATGACCTTTTCATAACCCCTGCAGTTTCTGTAGTTTTTGGGCTCTACCAAGGAACTACACTACTATTATTATTATAGTGTAATTAAAGATGCCCACCCAAGGCGAAAATTGCAAAAAATTTAATGGCCCAATATCCAAATCTGTGTATAATGTATTAATAAATATGTATACCAAATTTGGTGCTTTTATCAACTAATGCACAATTGTTACTGCTTTTGAAGCAGTGCCGCCCCACTACTATTCTAACCAACAGAGACTTCAAATGTTGATACCTCTCCAGCCTGTCCATGCTTCTGGTATCACCTTCATAATCGTAAACATTTTTATCTGCAGACCTTCTCTAGTAACCTCAACTTGATCTTATCATAGGTACAATCTTCCTCCTCTCGCTAATCATCAATCAACTCTCTAGCCCTCGGCGTAAGCTTCGAAAACAAAATCCTGTTACCTCGTCTTGCTGACTTTTAAATCACGCAAGTCCACCTCCATGTTCCTTATATATTTGTCCATGTGTGCCCCATCACGGTAGGACGGACAGTCTCTCACTTCACGGTTGGTGTCTCTAGTCATCAAGGAAGATAAAGCAAGCAACTGCCTAAGCCTCCTCAACTCACTTCTCAACACTTCGGCATCCTCATCACCAAAATCCTCTTCTTAGCCCACTGATTCTTCCTCAATCACTGATCTATCTCTTCTCCTACTACTCGCACTCTCCCGCCTACTTTGACCACTAGTGCCCTCACTCCTACAATCAATATGTCCACTACGGGAACTACATATTTCTCCCACCCCTAGGATCCTCTCTTGTGTCTCTCTCATCACCCTCAGTAATACCACCTGCATCTTCCCTACCCGACATTTCTACTACTATTACTTCACTATCTCTGACAACACTGGTATCTCTACTAGTGCTTGCACGGACAGTGCTAGCACTACTGTGCTCACGGGCTGAAACAATACTACCAGACTCACCAGAATCTAATTCCTCCCTACTAGGGCCCAAATTGCTGCTGCTTCACCGATAGGCATTGATGATGGTACTCCCCGAATCCGTCGACAGCAACGACCCTGACCTCGTGACCACCGGTTCCTTCTTGACCTCTCTCTGTTTCTTACAAGCCTGATGCAATTTCTCTCTCCCGTCCATCCACACAGGTGACCAAACACGAGGAGACTTTGAGTGCCTGCAAAGAGCACACAACAAATGATAACACGTAATAACAGATAACACACGACTTCACTCACGAAAATACACAACATAACACTAAAGTTTATAGCCAACTTCGATGACGAGGCACGGTCGTTTCTCCCCTGTCACTTGTTAATGTGATGAAGAGCACCGCTGCCACCAACGCCATGGAGGACCAGAGTTTAACGTCACTGGCTCCACGGGTGAGGAAGGTAGTCTGGCTGCCGAGTGGTGACGGGAGGAGTCTCTCGCTCGGTCGTACCAGGTGTCCTAAGGGTACACTGCCACCAGTCCTGAGTCACTTTCACTGACAGGCTTAGCAAGTCAAAGCAGGGTAGCTAATCCTCTGCCAAACTCTCCCACCCGACAGGTCAAGAATTAAGTTCAGTTAAAAGCTGACTGTGAACAAAGGCAACCTCAGACAAGCGGTGGTTCAGTGATATATCGTTACTACCGCATGCCCAAGCTCAACATTGAATAAATGCACACAAACTAGCTAACTATTATAGAACTCAATACACACACTACTGTTCTCCATCTATCTATCTCTTTCTTCTTCTCTTTGCTTCTTCTCCCTCTCCTTCTTATTCTTCTTGGAGACCGGAATTGTAGATACCTACTATTCACTTGCTTGCTATCAGCAACAAAGACAAGTTTTGATTCAATTATTTCAACTGAGCAACAACAAATGACATGAGCAAACTATGTCTAAAAAGAATGATCACGTGAGGTGGGTGTGTCTGTGGTATAGTGAGGTGAAAGTTCACTACAACTTCGAAGACTCACAACTACCACTGATTGATTGACTGCCACCAATTTATGACTACTACATAAGTATGCACACAAAATAAATAAAGAAAAGAAAGAAAGGAAACTTTTTCACCATAGTTCCCTTTAAATATATGCGAAATAATTCTTTTAATCTGAGAAATGATTTCACTCAAAAAGCACCCTGACACCTACTAAAGTTTATTTTAATGGCTACTTTGTATGGAACTAAATCTAACAACTCTCACAGATCAATTTTACCCTGGCTCCTGCAATGGTAGATACAGCGCAGTTGCCCAGCATGCCTTTTTGTTAATTTAGAAGCTACAACTGGGGTAAAAAAGAAAATAGTTGGATTCAAGTATACAATTAGATAAATGTGCAAGCATTCTGAGCAGTACCAAAATAGGAAGTTGGAATGTACAAGTCTATTAATGATCACACTATAATACTACGTTGACAATAAAGAACAAAGAGTTAATTTTATATATTCCAGAATAATTACGTTTCTCTGAAAAATTAAAATCATCATATTATATTAGCAAGTGCCCCACCACACCACGGTCATCATCTGACAATGATTCAACAACCCTTTTACAGTTGATGCATTATCAACCCTTTACTGACAATGTTTACCAACCCTTTACTGACAAAACTTTACTAACCCTTATACAATGCTTTGCCGACCATTTCTGATGATACTCTACCAACCCCGGCTCAGCTAATGTATTTATGAAGAGTACACACACCGTTGTTGTCACTTTACTTTTCTTGACCCATGTACATGGTATATTCATGAGTGTGCACACCACCATCATCTGTACTGTTGATCCTTTACCAACTCGGATCAGCTTTATTCACGAATACACACACCACCGTCATCTGAACCAAACCCTTTACTGACGACCCTTACTGGCAATTCTTTACCAACACTTTACTGACAATACTTTACCAACCTGGTTCAGGTTATACAAAGAACGAAGCCATTCTTTATTGGCTAAAAATAAACTAAATATTTTTCTTTTCTTTTTTCTGTGGGATTAAATATTGTGTCTGGAAGTCCCAGTGCAATGATATCCCTTATGGTTACCGTAATGCACAGCCTTCTAGAGTACTAATATGCCTCAGGATATCTAGGTATATGGCTTGTTAGTTATATTATGTACTGAACAGGGCATAATACCTGTTACCACATAGGAAATACATGTGGCTTAAGGCAATAGTTTCCCATATCACCTGTGTTCTGAGTCATTACGTTGGGTTATAACATCCCCCAGGTTTGTTCATTGCACAAGAAACTCATTACGATGGTATTCACACATGATCAGTACATAATAAATTTGTTATTCATTGGATACCACAAAATATCTCTTGCCTAATTGGCCGGATTTACACTTTGCCTGCGGCACTCATGTAAATACTAAGCCAACAGACTCATAATATTATCCTGTATCAAAAGAATTATATACAATTATATTAGACAAGTAAGCCATGCCACATTAAAGACTCTACCATTCATGTTTATTTGAAGGGGAAAAAAACATTTTGAAAACTATTTACTGCAATTAACAATTGAAAATTATATATATTATAGCAATTAATCTAGTGTGATATCATTGTTGTTCTGGTGGTGGTGTCTTTTATGTACTTTGGGTGATATAATGTCAGGCTATAGAAAGATTGAATTTAAAAACTCACAATATGAGGGACCTTCTGACTGATGAAACATTTACTCGAGGTGACCTCATCACCCTTCAAGATCCAGAGCATCCTGAGACATGGGATGTATCCACCTTCTACCACATCAAGAACATGTCTGATGGTAATAGCACCTAATATTTGCCAATTTATTTTACAGATGGTTAAGCGTTTTATTTAATGTATACAATCATTACATATGTCATATTTAACCTACTGTGTTCCTGGTAATTTGTGGTATGTGTATGTATGTGTTTTATGCACAGATATAAGTTGATAATTTTATTAAATATACGCTTAATTAACAATTAATCATTTACTTAATTAACCCTTTCACTGCTGTAACCGCCATACAGTGGTTTGACCTATTGCTTCTGTAAAATAGTTGTTTATTCTCACCTGCGTTACCTCACTCGAATGCTGTAGCCTCAAAAAATAAGCTATTTAGCTTGTCAGTGATTTTCAAACTCCTTGTGGTGGTATTTCTAAAAGCACAGCGCTAACATTGAGGTAGCTTAAGTCCAAGTTTTGACTTACTTCAAAATGGCATCGGGCGGTCGATTGTTGAGGTAGTAGACCTGGATTAACAGCAACCTCGGCATTATAGATGGTGGATCTAGAAAACCAGAAGGTGCAGAAGATGTTTATTGCCTACAGAAGCTATTCAACAACAAAGAGAGAGAGAGAGTTGCTCTGTGAAGGAATCCAGGCGTTTAGCTACAGTAACATAATAACCCAACGTGATGACTCAGAACACAGGTGATCTGGAAAACATTGCCTTAAGCCACATCCTGTTGACTTTAATGCATTTCCTATGTGGCAACAGGTATTAGGCCCTGTTCAGTGTTCATAGTCATCATATTGGGTTATTACGTCCCGTACAAGTGTTCATTGCATAAGAAACTTGTTACTATGGTATTCACACATGAGAGGTGTATAATACATGTATTATTTATTGGATACCTCAGAATATCACTCGTCTGATTGGCCATATTTATGCCTGTGCCTGTGACACTCATGTAAATACTAAGCCCTAAGCCAACAGACTCGTGATATTCTCCTGTATGAAATGAATAATGTATATGTATTTGGTTCTCACTTAATTAATGATGTGAAAAATTATAAGGGACTTGAGTGACTGATGAAGAACTCTTACTGAAGAAAGAAAAAAACAAAAACAAAAACAGTTGATTGCTTCAATCTAATGATGTATTGTTAAGTAACATATTAATTGACCTTTATCTTGTAAAAAGTCTATTGGAATTCAGTGTAGCTGAGCTAACTCTCTTGCCATCACTGCACTATTGAGCACATCACTAATTATTTAAATTATTTGATTGATAGGTAAAGAGGAGGACAAACCAACATCTACCTTGAGACAGATGAATCCAGAAACTAAAGCAACTTTGGAGGCACTTGAGGTGAAATTATATTGTTGGTGTGTGTGTGTATATATATAATACTTATTACATGAGTCAGAGTGTGATATGAGGAAATATTTCATGAACAGGCTAGTTTATTTTCCTGGGCCAGAGGCGAGTGAAAATAAAGCCTGAGAGTGAAATATCTTGCCATAACACTCTGACAAGTGTAATAAGTGGTTTATTCCACACTAGATATCTTCACTAAGCAGTTGCTAAAATAACAGCTGGGAGTTTGGTGTACCCCTAGTCCCAGTACAAACTACAAGTGAAGATATCTAGGGTAGAATAAACCACTTATTACCCTCATCAGAGTGATATGGCTAGATATTTGGTATAATTGACATTTCCATATACTTAACAGCGTACTTCACATGTAATTAAATCTTGCAGCTGCTTTTAGCTGCGACTAACAAAAACTGGCATGAGTTCTTTTTTTGCTTTTGTAACATGATCTCACAGCCAGGCTTGTTGGAGTCCTTGGCTACTCTGCAGGACATAGTGGTAAACTTTCAGTCAGAAGTAAGCTGTAGACTGCATGCAATTGTCTCAAAGGTATTCTGGTTTTCTTTGCTGCTAGTTTTAAACCCCATACATTCCCCGTTTATTGTATTTCATGAATAAGAGAGAGAATAAATAGTAGCTTGTCTTTTGGCATGCTTGGGATCTTTTAAGTTGTTTTGACATTTGAAGTTTGGTATACACATAGAGTAAGGGTCACTAAGACTAATTCTGCAAAAAAAAAAAAAAAAATTGGAGAAAGAAAACATTTTTCTAATGACTTACTTTAAGAGCCCATATCTCAATTTCAATTTTTGCACCGTAAGGTCCCTTTTCCAAGACCTGCTCACATATATATAGCAATATTGTGGAGCTGATGTCATAGATATAACTTGAATGAACTCATTCCTCAGAACTGGTTGGGTGTATAGCCACATTGGAAAGCTTAACTTCACATGGTGGCAAAATTTCTCATTCCAAGTTGTTCCTGTTAATGATGTCAAGCACTCCATCACATACATTAGATTGTATGTTCAGAAACAACTATAAATATAGTAGTGCCCATTTTTTTAATTATACCTGATGCTTGTGTATCTAAGACAGTCCTTAAAAGGGGCCACATCATATACACACTTTTTGTAAATCAGCACTAAGAGTCTTGCTCACTTTCTAGCTTGCCGAAACTTATGTCATCAGCTTGGTATTTATTTATGGTTGCTGTTGTTGTCATTATTACAGAAGCATAAACCTCATCAATCTGAGCTGCAGAAGGTAGAAGTCACAGAAAAGGACAAGATTCCACACAAAAAGGTATTGACTCAAAATTAATATTCCTGAAGTGTGCTAGCATGTGTTGGACTATGGATGGTGTGTGTGGAATAGTTGATTGCTTACAATACTGTTACTGAAGTGTGCTAGCATGTGTTGGACTATGGATGGTGTGTGTGGAATAGTTGATTGCTTACAATAATGTTACTGAAGTGTGCTACCATGTGTTGGACTATGGATGGTGTGTGAGCATGTGTTGGACTATGGATGGTGTGTGTGGAATAGTTGATTGCTTACAATAATATTCCTGAAGTGAGCTAGCATGTGTTGGACTATGGATGGTGTGTGTGGAATAGTTGATTGCTTACAATAATATTCCTGAAGTGTGCTAGCATGTGTTGGACTATGGATGGTGTGTGTGGAATAGTTGATTGCTTACAATAATGTTACTGAAGTGTGCTAGCATGTGTTGGACTATGGATGGTGTGTGTGGAATAGTTGATTGCTTACAATAATGTTACTGAAGTGTGCTAGCATGTGTTGGACTATGGATGGTGCGTGTGGAATAGTTGATTGCTTACAATAATATTCCTGAAGTGTGCTAGCATGTGTTGGACTATGGATGGTGCGTGTGGAATAGTTGATTGCTTACAATAATATTCCTGAAGTGTGCTAGCATGTGTTGGACTATGGATGGTGTGTGTGGAATAGTTGATTGCTTACAATAATATTCCTGAAGTGTGCTAGCATGTGTTGGACTATGGATGGTGTGTGTGGAATAGTTGATTGCTTACAATAATATTCCTGAAGTGTGCTAGCATGTGTTGGACTATGGATGGTGTGTGTGGAATAGTTTTGATTGCTTACAATACTAGTCCTGAAGTAGCCTAGCATGTTTGGCTATGGATGTGTGGTGTGGATAGTTGATGCTTATCAATACTGTTATACTGAAGTGGGCTAGCATGTGATGGACTTATGGAATGGTGTGTGTGGGGAAGAGTTGATTGCTTACAATAATAATAATGTTTATTTACGAACTGTGTGCTAGCTGTGTTGGACTAGGGAGTGTGTGTGTGGAATGTTGAATTGCTGACAATACTGTTACTGAGTGTGCTAGCATTTGTTTGACTTGGTGGTGTTGTGTGAATAGTTTGATTGCTTACAATAATGTTACTGAAGTTGTGCTATCCGTGTTGGACTATGGATGGTGTGTGTGGAATAGTTGATTGCTTACAATAATGTTACTGAAGTGTGCTAGCATGTGTTGGACTATGGATGGTGCGTGTGGAATAGTTGATTGCTTACAATAATGTTACTGAAGTGTGCTAGCATGTGTTGGACTATGGATGGTGTGTGTGGAATAGTTGATTGCTTACAATACTGTTACTGAAGTGTGCTAGCATGTGTTGGACTATGGATGGTGTGTGTGGAATAGTTGATTGCTTACAATACTGTTACTGAAGTGAGCTAGCATGTGTTGGACTATGGATGGTGTGTGTGGAATAGTTGATTGCTTACAATAATAATAATGTTACTGAAGTGTGCTAGCATGTGTTGGACTATGGAGTGTGTGTGTGGAATAGTTGATTGCTTACAATACTGTTACTGAAGTGTGCTAGCATGTGTTGGACTATAGATGGTGTGTGTGGAATAGTTGATTGCTTACAATAATATTCCTGAAGTGAGCTAGCATGTGTTGGACTATGGATGGTGCGTGTTGAATAGTTGATTGCTTACAATAATATTCCTGAAGTGTGCTAGCATGTGTTGGACTATGGATGGTGAGTGTGGAATAGTTGATTGCTTACAATAATATTCCTGAAGTGTGCTAGCATGTGTTGGACTATGGATGGTGCGTGTGGAATAGTTGATTGCTTACAATACTGTTACTGAAGTGTGCTAGCATGTGTTGGACTATGGAGTGTGTGTGTGGAATAGTTGATTGCTTACAATACTGTTACTGAAGTGTGCTAGCATGTGTTGGACTATGGATGGTGTGTGTGGAATAGTTGACTGCTTACAATAATGTTACTGAAGTGTGCTAGCATGTGTTGGACTATGGATGGTGTGTGTGGAATAGTTGATTGCTTACAATAATATTCCTGAAGTGAGCTAGCATGTGTTGGACTATGGATGGTGTGTGTGGAATAGTTGATTGCTTACAATAATATTACTGAAGTGTGCTAGCATGTGTTGGACTATGGATGGTGTGTGTTGAATAGTTGATTGCTTGCTTACAATATTCCTGAAGTGAGCTAGCATGTGTTGACTATGGATGGTGGTGTGGAATAGTTGATTGCTTACAATAATATTCTGAAGTGTGCTAGCATGTGTTGGATATGGATGGTGTGTGTGGAATAGTTGATTGCTTACAATACTATTCCTGAAGTGAGCTAGCATGTGTTGGACTATGGATGGTGTGTGTGGAATAGTTGATTGCTTACAATACTGTTACTGAAGTGTGCTAGCATGTGTTGGACTATGGATGGTGCGTGTGGAATAGTTGATTGCTTACAATAATGTTACTGAAGTGTGCTAGCATGTGTTGGACTATGGATGCTGTGTGTGGAATAGTTGATTGCTTACAATACTGTTACTGAAGTGTGCTAGCATGTGTTGGACTATGGATGGTGTGTGTGGAATAGTTGATTGCTTACAATAATAATAATGTTACTGAAGTGTGCTAGCATGTGATGGACTATGGATGGTGTGTGTGGAATAGTTGATTGCTTACAATAATAATACTGTTACTGAAGTGTGCTAGCATGTGATGGACTATGGATGGTGTGTGTGGAATAGTTGATTGCTTACAATAATATTCCTGAAGTGAGCTAGCATGTGATGGACTATGGATGGTGTGTGTGGAATAGTTGATAGCTTACAATAATGTTACTGAAGTGAGCTAGCATGTGTTGGACTATGGATGGTGTGTGTGGAATAGTTGATTGCTTACAATAATATTCCTGAAGTGAGCTAGCATGTGTTGGACTATGGATGGTGTGTGTGGAATAGTTGATTGCTTACAATACTGTTACTGAAGTGTGCTAGCATGTGTTGGACTATGGATGGTGTGTGTGGAATAGTTGATTGCTTACAATACTGTTACTGAAGTGAGCTAGCATGTGTTGGACTATGGATGGTGTGTGTGGAATAGTTGATTGCTTACAATAATGTTACTGAAGTGTGCTAGCATGTGTTGGACTATGGATGGTGTGTGTGGAATAGTTGATTGCTTACAATAATGTTACTGAAGTGTGCTAGCATGTGTTGGACTATGGATGGTGTGTGTGGAATAGTTGATTGCTTACAATAATATTCCTGAAATGTGCTAGCATGTGTTGGACTATGGATGGTGCGTGTGGAATAGTTGATTGCTTACAATACTGTTACTGAAGTGAGCTAGCATGTGTTGGACTATGGATGGTGTGTGTGGAATAGTTGATTGCTTACAATATCTGGATAACTTTGTTAAACAGGTATAAGGTCTAAAATAAGTAAAACAGAAATGGATGCGATGTCTGTATAATTCATTTTCTTAACCCTTTCACCACTGAACTGTCAAGCAAAAAAGAACTGCATAACAATAAACACCTTTCCATATCAGATACTGTTGAATGGCTTCTGTAGGCATAAATATCTTCTGTACCTTCATCGTCTAAAAAGCCAAGGTTGCTGTTAATCCAGGTCTACTACCTCAACAATTGACCACCCAGTTGCCGTTTTGAAGTAAGCCCAAACTTGTACTTTGAAAGCTACCTTGATGTTTACGCTGTAGCCTTAGAGATACCACTGCAAGGAGTTCGAAAATCGCTTATTAATTATATGGCTAATTTCTTGAGGCTATATTGTTCGAGTGAAGCAACACAGATGAGAATAAACAACAATTTTCCCAAGGCGTTACTTCAAACCGCCATACAGCGCTTACGGCGGTGAAAGGGTTCACCAGCAGTTTTGATGTGACATACACGTTGAACTCTTTTATTGCAAGGGTTTTTTTCTGGAAAAAAAAATAGACTTTTTGTTGTTTGTTTTTCAGAAGGATTATATAGTACCAAGCTACCGAAGTTTTTATTGTATTTTATTTTATTTGTTTATTTTTTATTTTTATTTTTATTTTTTTAATTTTATTTATGAGTAGTGGGTAAATATTTTGACAAATATAATTTTCCTGTTGTCCTACTAATTGCTCATCATTAGTACTCATTCCAAAATGCAAGTATCTCTGATAATATCGGAAAGATGGTTGAGAGAAATACTTGCTGGCTCATTCAAGCACTATTTCCATTCACCTTCACTTTAAACATGTATCTACAAGGCCGAAATTATTGCCATCATCCAAGGATCTCGCTGTAGCCTGATCAATTAAACTTTGAACTTTCAGCGAGCAGTGCCCTTAGTTATTGTTCATGTAATTTTTATATATTTAGTGCAATTGAGGATTTCGTATGTACTACTGAGCACCTTTAGGCACTTACATAATGTCAGTTAAAGTGTAGCAGTAGAAATAGATGTAGTAGTTGCATTAAGTTGCCATTTTTGAGCATCATAATAGATACTAAATTTAAGTTTAATTTATTATTAAAAAATGTGGTAATTACTTGTCATGATTCAGGCTCATTTTTCTAAAGGTGAAGTATCTATTGGCTTTACATCTACAGTGATGGTTCCACAGACTACTAATGAAGCAGGTTAGTCTTAATAATTGGCGAGCGAGCGTAGCGAGCGAGACACTTACAGGGGTAACACAATCGAAAATCGGGGATGTTTATTTATTTATTTATTTGTATATATGTTTGGACGTACGTATGTCATTTTGTACTTTGACCCTCGCATTTTTGTGTTAGTTCGGTTGTCGACCCCGTCCCAAATTGCACTAAACAGAATCCTCTGGTTTATCGATCAGCACCCGTGTCACCCTAGAAATTGAATTGTTTACCGTTTTGAATTCTTTTGCGGGTGCAGTTAAAACTTGAAAAACTTAAGGGACTATTCAAGTTAGTGGCGGTGGTAAGTCAATGCGCTCTTTGTCATGGTTATAAGCCGTGCGCAACAGTATTTACTTGAAAATACATTGTCCACTAGACTACCGCAAAGGTAAGTCTATGTAGGTGCATGTCCAGTTGTGTCAAAACATTGTGTGTTACAACCACTACTTGGCTAAAGAATATCACAAAGAAAACGTTTAAATAACGTGTATTGTTTTGTTGTTTTTTCCCTTCAATTCAAGCAGTTGCAGAGAGTTGTTACTATGGCACTGAAATCCCTTTACCATGTATGCGAAATTTAAAAACTGGACCTTATTTTCAGTAGCTTCAGTGTTAGAAGTCAAAATCATTCATATAAAAATAGTATAGTCTTTAGGCTCGCTCGCCATTTGTGCTCAAGCACATCACTAGTACTGTAGAATCGTTTTTAGCCGTTTTTGTAGTACCATTAGGAGACATTTCCACCCGTACATTTCTTCATTACTTTGAAAACGCAATGGCCTGCATTTACCTGAAGGGGAAAATAAAACTGTAGAATGGAGAAAATGTTGGAGAGTAATATAATGGTGAGGAAGAAGCTTTAAACTCAGCTCCAGAGATATGTAGATGATACCTTTTGCATAGTTAGGAAAGGAAGTGAGAAACATTTGTTGGACCATTTAAACTCTGTAAGACCTTCTATAAAATTTACCATGGAATCAGAGGAAAATGGTAAGCTACCTTTTTTGGATAGCTTATTAAAGAGAGGGAGTGATGGTATGCTTACATCCACTGTATACAGAAAACCTACACACACAGATAAATACCTTAACTTTAGGTCTCATCATCCTGATCATGTAAAGAGAGGAATAGTGAGAATGCTTGTATCAGAGAGCTAGGAGCTAATATGAGTGAAAACTTGAAGGAAGAAGAGAAACACCTACACAAAGTACTTCAAAGTAATGGCTATGACAACACAACAATTAGGGCTGGCTCTAAAGAGTTACCTTCTAAAGATCACACAGATACTGAGCAAGAGAAAAGTTTGATTCTTACTATTCCATACATAGCAGGATTGAGTGAGAGCATTCAGAGAGTGTGTAGAGACTTTGACATCAAGACAACATTTAAGTCGGGTAAGACACTAAGATCACATCTTACTAAAGTCAAAGATACTATACCTATTACCACAGAGTCATCTATAGTGTACAGTATACCCTACAGTTGTGGTAGAGTATGCATAGGTGAAACAACTAAAAGGCTTGAGCAGAGAGTGAAAGAACAGTATGCTTGTAAGAGAGGTGATGAGAAGGTTTCAGCCATTGCTGAACATGCTTGGCAGCAGCATCACCCCATTAAATGGGAAGAGGTAAGAGTTGTAGACAGAGCCAGTAAGAATCGTGAGTTGAAGATCAAGGAAGCTGTACACATACAGATGACACCTGACAACAACAAGTTTAACAGAGACATAGGTTTAGATCTTCCAGGATGCTGGCTGTCCATGCTGCGTGCAAATCACCCTCCAGGATATAATAAACAGTAAGCGTACCCTCAAGAAATCTTGCTGTTTACATTGTGTTATTATATCACCACGGAGAGTTCAACCTCAGTTGACCTCTGAAGAGGACTTCGGCAAGAAGTCAAAACGTCAGGTTAAGTTATAAAACAATATTGGCTGAAAGAGAAAAATTTGCTATTATTATAATTATTTCAGCCGAGAATGACTGAATCATTGATAATAATAATACACTAAATGAAGTAATAATAAGAATAAATAAATACTTCAAACTAAGATTAAGATCCTAAATGATTGATTCCAAATAGAATGCACTTTAAATCTATTTAAATTCAGTGATTTTGTTGTTGCTTTTATTTTTACTCCTTCCAATATTTTTCTTTGGCAGTGTTGAATCACTTTCTTCATATTGTGTTGTGAACTTAAAATTTAAAACTACCGAAGCAAGCTTGGGCAGCTGCTTTTCTAGTTCTAAGTTGGTAGAGTGGCCCTTACTAATGTGGAGCAGAGCCTCCACTGGAGTTGTTAGGGTGGTTGTTTTTGTTTGTTTGTTTGTTTGTTTTCTGATTGGGTAGCAAGATTATTTGTGTCCAATTCCAGTTCTAACTATTATTTTTGTTATGTTATGATTTGTATTGTTTGTTGGTTTCAGCTACTGTAGATCGATCCACCCAGATTTATCAACTGGTCAGCAAGAAAGGTTACGCCAGACTGCACACATCATTAGGTGATATTAACTTAGAACTGCATTGTGACATGGTACCTAAGACATGCCACAACTTTGTATTACTCAGCAAAAAAGGATTTTATGATCAAACAGGTATGTCACTCTCAGAATAATTAGACAAATAGCTGCACCCTATTATTTTCAATCTGTGTGTGTAGTTTTTCATCGCTCAATAAAAAATTTTATGGTAAGTATTTTTTATGAATTTAGATAATTTAAATAAGTATTTGTAGTATCTGTAGTACTTTATTCAAAATTATTTTATATAATTCATGATATTACGACAGTAAAAATGAGGATTAAAATTGTTAAGGTTGCTCGCACACCGCCTACGCACTCAACCCACGCAAACCCATTAAGAATCAATTAACGTTAATTGACTGTTGCCAGGGATCATAACTTCAAGGGCATACGTTGCAGAGCTCAACTGACATGGGAAATAGGAAGACAGGTGGGCTAACAGGAAGCTTACCAAAAATGGTGGAGAAACTCACCAATACCTAGGAGTTATGAAGCTACAAAGTTCCTTATTAAAAGCAACTTTTAGAGGTTAGTGGAAAATATTTAAAAGCTGAAAATGTATCTGGCCTTTCTGGACCTTATTTTCAATGATTCTGTCACATTAGTTTTGTTAATTTTTATCTCAAAGTCTATTTATTCGTATTTTTAAGTGATTTTTTTATTGTTGTGACACAATTAGAATATATTTTGAAAAACTGATCTGACAGTTTTTATTACCTTGTTATTTTATGCCACTCCAAAAAAAATGAAACTTTAATTGTCCGCTTTCCCCAAGTAATAGAGCAAACTAGATCAAACTGGTCTTGCAGAGTTTACAAGCTGCATTGCTCTAATGTCACACCCCTAGAGCAGCTGTAGTAAGTTTACGTGCATGGGTAAAATACAGCGCGCACCACTTAGAACGTAAAGTCTTGAAAAGACGAGTAGTTAATTTTGTTTTTCAGCGGACTTACAGGCTATCTGGAATATCGAAGAACTGCTTAAGCCAAACATTTTGTTCATTTAACATTCCAAATCTTCTAGCATTCCGGCCCCCCCCCCCCCCCCCCATACCTACTTCTATAAAGAAGGAGTTACTGCAAACGGGTAAGTGAAGTTTTTGATTTAGCTAAATAGTTATCTAAATTGTGTTTGGACAAATTAGACACAAAGTACAGAAAAATAGTAATGCTGTTAGCTCTTCAGTCGTCCCCCTTTCTTTTTCTGTGTCCAGATCTGCCTCCTAGAAGGAGTTCTTGCTGGAAAAGTCATATCCATCTTCACGTGCAGAATAGGATGTAAAGCTATCTCAAAACATAATATATTGCTTGCTTATATTTGCATTGCATTTATTTGATAGTAACTTTTTAGCTCAATTTTTTTTGTTCATAATTGAAGACTAAAGCTATGTTGACAGTCCTTCTTAGACTGGCCATGTTTACAACTGTTGCTAGCCATGCGAATTTACTTGGGTTTGACTCGCTAACCTTATCTGTATGCGGGTTGGGGTTAATAGCTCAATTAAGCTTTGTGCGAGCGTTGCTATGTGTGAGCACCCTTAACCTCATTGTTGACAAGTGAGTAAAATAAGAAATTTTTTTTTCTAATCTAGCTTGTGGTATATGTAATAGTTTGAGGGATTGTAGCTAATAACCGTCCTGATCCCAAGGGCGCGGTCATTTAGCAATAATTCCGATAGTTGCCATGGTAACTATTTTATACCATAGTTCTTTTTTTAACAAGAGTAAAAGAGCAAATATTGTTGTTTTGAGGAGAAATATGCCCAGTAAACACAGCGAGGGTACTTCCAAAACACCTACAACAAGATAAGTACATTTCGTTCCTTTTCGCTGCCTTCAAACAGAAACAGTGGAAATTCAATGATTATGTCTGGTGATGTTAACCAGGCAAGACCTTATACTGAAATAAATAATTCTCTGTGCCAGTTATACAGAGATGGAGTAACCACTCATGAAAGAAGCAAACTAGATTTTCATTCATAGCTAAAAAAAACAACATGATACATCACTTTATATCATAATTATTTATGCATCTCACTCTATTGTAGGAAAATATATATATATTCTGTGTGCAATTTAAACTCTCTTTGTGGTACAAAAAATATTTTTTCTGCAGGTGATTGGAGGGGAATAACACAGGGGAATAACATTTTTTAATCCATGGCTGTTACCACAGCAACTATGGTATAAGTTTATATATTCTTTCTATGGTATAGTTTTAATGCCAAACTCCAATTCAAGCACTCGGTTGACTTCTCTCAGCATAAAGCAAAATTTAACTACATGTACATAGTACAAAATACTATTGGCTCACGTGATTATGACAGCATGTTACCCAGAAAAGCTAGTACTTACACAGAACTGATTACTTTGTGTTTTCTCACAACATTCAAAGTAGCACAATAGAACATGTTTTGAGTAAGTTAATACCTAAAATCACATGTTAATGTCAGTAAACTCCAGAATCAGAGCGTGACAGAAAGACAGACAGACAAGACAACTACTATAACCCTCTTGCACATGGGCGCTGAAGGTTACAGTTTTAATGTGTTTATACTTGTGATGTGCTTCAGCACAAATGGCGAGCTAGCCTAGCTTGAAAGTGATAGCCAATTATGAGCTACTGCTCTTGGTATAATGATGTAATGAAATTGAAATGTTCTAGCTTGACCTGCCCATTCAATGACAATGAAGAGAAATATTGCTGTTGGGTCCGCTATGTTTATTTAGGTGAAGAAAAGTTTAGGTCTGCTCCAAGACTAGCTTGGTTTTCAAGGCCCGCAACTCATTACTGAATTGTCTATGGGTTCATTACTTTGTTATTTTATCAAGATGCTATACCAACTTACATAATTACTGGTGCAGGCAAAAAAAAAAAGGGGTCGCACATACCATATAAATAAGCAAAAAAAATTGTTTTAATGAATAAATAAACACGGCAGAATCTCGATTGTATTAACCTTGTAAGTGTCTCGCTTCCCAATTATCTCAAGACTGTATATACATTAGACACAGCAATTGAAAAGAGAAAAAAATTGTTGCTTTTATACTCTTAAAACTTCGCTTTCATAATTTCGTAACATTTTGAGGGTTATAAAAATTGCAAGTTTTGTTTTTTAAAGAAGGTAGGCGAAAATTTATTTTATCTTTAAATTCTGAATATAAATTTAAGAAATATTGTTTGATTGATGTAGATTCAAGGTGGTGATCCCACAGGTACTGGTAAAGGTTAGTGAGAATATTGTGATGATGGTAATAATATTATGATGAAGCACCAAAGTGTGAACCTCAGCACTACTATACACTAACTAGCTATTACAAAATCGTCTCAGACCACAAGAATAATTTATTCTCATTAGGTATCAATATAGCTTGAGCATTAGAAACGATAGTAATGACGTGACGATAGGAGACGTTACCTATAAAAGCTAGTACACTTCGTAGAGCTGAAGCTTGAGTTTTCTCAAAAATCAGCCTGAAATTAAAAAAAGTAGCACAATCAAAGGTCTAAAATTGTCATTCTGAGTAAGTTCATGGTTAATTGTCATTAATCTACTGTGTGACAGACAGGATGACAACTATAACTCTCGCACACATGCACACTGAGGGTTAATAATAATAATGATGATAATTTTTGCTGCTGTAGTTGTTATTTTTGTTATCATCATTACTATTATTATCATCATTATTTTTTGTTATTATTCTTCGTAATTTCTTTCTCAGCCTTCTTTACCGTTTCGATGTATTCTCTCTCTTTCACAGGCTTTATAAACAATACAGAATTACAAATATTTGGTAGCCACTGGGAATCAAACCCAGGACCGCTTGCTTAACGCTCAAGCACTCTGCCACTGAGCTACAACAACCACCTGGCAAACAATCACTCTAATTCTGTATTTATACTGTTAAGGGGTACTGCTATGCTACAGTCTCACTCTCAACAGACCAACAAAAATTCTTTTTTTTCAAAGATTCCTATTATTCTTATAATTATTGGTGCTTGTGGTTATTAATATTATTATTATTATTATTATTATTATTATTATTTGTGCCATGATAGTTAGTGAAAGTATTTTCTATACGTATATCAGAGCTATATACATATATTATAGCAATGATAAGCAGACGACTTTTGCTGTTGTTATTGTTGTTGTTGTGTTATCATAACAGTTGTTGCATGAAAAGCACACAACTATAGTCTGGCTTCTATCTGTAAGATCTTTTACTCTTTCACCATCAAATTTATGACAACCAGTTGAATAATGTGAATAATGGATGAATAACTTTATTTAATTTATAAGATGAATTATTAAAAGTTCATTATGACAAAATTATTTACTAATGCAAAAAAAAAGTTTTGCAGTTTTCTACTAAGTTGAAGCTCAATTTTGGACTATCTCAGAGCTGCTTAACAGCTTATTAACCTTCTAATTGATTAATTCTAAGTTTCAGAAACCTGTACTATAAAAAAGCAACAGGATAATGAACACTCAACGGTAAATGTTGTAGTAGCCTTGTTTGTTTGTTTTTTGTTATTTTTAAACAAATATTAGTGCTTTGTTTCATTTTTTTTAGAGGAAATACTATGTCAGGGAAATGTATAAATTTGTTGTGAATTCCAATGAACTCCACTTAACTGTGATTGTATGTTCACTCAGGTTTCCATTTGCATTAACATTCACACACATTCCATAGCAGAAACACAATCATCTCACACAGTAATATAACCAACAAGATTCTAGGATTCAGTCAGTTACTATCATTTCTCTTTACTGGAAAATACTGTTGTTGTCCTGGGGAAAAGACTTGATAGCTAGTAGAAGCATTCTACATTGGTGACCTCGACGTTCCTCTCAACACTTCTGCTCTCCGAGGTAGCAATGGCAGAACCGGCAATTGTAGCAGCTGTTAGCATCAAACTGCCACCATTCTGGCCGGCTGACCCGGAAGTTTGGTTTGCCCAGGTTGAAGCTCAGTTCACCACGAGGGGTATTACAGCGCAGAGGACTAAGTTCGACTACGTAGTCAGCTCTCTGAGTCCTACATTTACAGTGGAAGTTAGGGATTTGCTGCTCAATCCTCCCAATGATTCCCCCTACGATACTCTCCGGGCCAAGCTTATTAAACGAACTGCAGCCTCCGAACAGCGCAAATTGCAACAATTGATCAGTGGGGAGGAGCTGGGCGACCGCAAACCAACGCAACTCCTTCGTCGCATGCAGCAGTGATCGCTTCTCCACCTCTTCCGAAGCCATATATTTTCTCCGTGAGCTTTTCCTGCAGCGTCTCCCAGCCAATGTCAGAATGGTTCTTGCATCAGCAGACACTTCAATGGACTTTAATAAGCTTGCAGACATGTTATCCAATCCCTCATTTGCATGACTTTTCTTCCTCCTTACAGGGTGTTACTATTTTCACCAAGCTGGACCTGGTGCAAGCCTACCATCAGATCCCAGTGGATCCATCAGATGTCCCCAAGACTGCCGTGACTACACCATTTGGACTATTTGAGTTCCTCAAAATGCCATTTGGTCTACGTAATGCCGCCCAGACTTTCCAGCGCTTTATGGATCAAGTCCTCTGTGGGATTTCTGTGGCTTACTCTTACATTGATGACATTCTCATCGCAAGTAACAATCCGGAACAACACCTTCTGAACTTACAGACTGTCTTTGAACGTCTCTCCACGCATGGTGTGGTTATCAATCCTAACAAGTGCGTCTTTGGGGCTGCCAAGTTGGACTTCCTCGGACATAGGATTAATCGGCAGGGTGTCACTCCACTTCCTCAAAAAGTGCAGGCCATCCGTGATTTTCCTCAACCGAAGTCTCCTTGCCAACTACGCCGGTTCATTGGTCTCGTAAACTTTTATCATCGATTTCTTCCACATTGTGCCGAATTGATGATTCCACTACATGCTCTCCTCTCCTCGTGCAAACCAAAGTCTCAGAGTCTGTCCCAAAGCGACAGCGCTTTAGCCTCATTCCATGCACCAAGGAGGCTCTTGCTGCAGCATCACTCCTATGCTACCCTCAAAGTAACGCTCCTACTAGCCTGGTAACTGATGCTTCTGATACAGCCATTGGTGCAGCTCTGCAACAACACATTGAGGGAGCCTGGTGCCCTATCTCTTTCTTCTCCAGGAAATTGACTCCAGCGGAAACTAGATACAGCGCGTTTGACAAGGAGTTACTGGCAATTTATCTTGCTATCCAGCATTTCCGACATTTCCTGGAAGGACGTCCATTCCAAGTTCTCACCGACCATAAACCCCTTACATTTGCACTGAACTCTCGTTCTGACCATCATTCTCCGAGGCAAGCACGACAACTTGACTACATATCCCAATTCACCTCCGCTATCCGCCACATACGTGGACTGGACAACGTAGTCGCCGATATACTCTCGCGAACCGAGACTCATGCCCTTTGTCTGGTCGTCCACCTACAGTTGATTTCGCTGCTATGGCCAAGTCACAGGCGTCGGATCCTCAAGTTCGCTCTTTTCAATCTTCTCCATCCTCTCCATTAGTTGTGGAAGCTATTCCCTTGACTGATTCAAGTGACCCTCTACTATGTGACACATCAACTGGTTCACAGCGTCCGTTAGTTCCTCTTCCTTGGCGGCGGGTAGTGTTTGACTCTCTTCATGGTTTGTCCCACCCGGGCATTCGTGCTACACAAAAGCTCATCACTTCTCGGTTCGTTTGGCCTCAGATGTACGGCGTTGGACTCGCTCCTGCATCCAGTGTCAACGTGCCAAAATACAGCGTCACACGGTAGGTCCTCTGTCATCTTTTACCACTCCTACAGCTCGTTTTGACGTCATTCACATCGACTTAGTTGGACCGTTACCGCCTTCCCGGGGATTCACGTATTTGCTGACTTGTGTGGATAGATACACACGCTGGTGTGAAGCCATTCCACTTGCATCGATCACGGCTGAAGCAGTGGCCCGAGCGTTCCTTAATGGCTGGATTTCTCGGTTTGGTGTGCCTTTGGTCATCATCACTGATCGTGGACGTCAGTTTGAATCTCGCCTCTGGGCTAATCTGATGGCCCTTTGCGGTTCCAAGATATCTCGGACCACGGCGTATCATCCTCAGTCCAATGGTATGGTCGAACGTTTTCACCGTCAATTGAAAGCTGCTATTACAGCTAGTTGTCTACCTGAAGACTGGATGGATGCTCTACCTCTCATACTGTTAGGAGTAAGAACAGCTTTCAAAGTGGATGTCACTTCTACCTCTGCAGAGCTGGTTTATGGTGCTACACTGAGGCTTCCTGGTGAATTTTTTAATGCTACACAAGCGGCCAATTCTCCCGATCCAGCTGATTTCGTCACGGAACTAAAGTCCTACTTCCAGTTCGTCCTCAACCTCCACGTGTTTCTCCGCATGCCAGCTACGTCTCAGCGGAGTTGGCTACAGCTACACATGTTTTCGTACGTCGTGATGGTGTCCGCAAGCCTTTACGGTTACCATACGATGGACCCTTTCCTGTTGTCAGACGTAATAATAAATGTTTTACTCTCTCCCGGAAAATCCGTACTGACTCTGTCACAATAGATCAACTCAAGCCTGCGTACCTCGATGACAATATATCCTGCCCCTCATCTGCTCCACTCACCACTACTACACCTGCTTCGCCCACCACTACTACACATGCTCCATCACTCATCACCAACTCTCCTCGCACCACTCGTTCAGGACGTCACATTCATTTTCCTCACCATCTTGTCGACTACGTGCCGTGAGGCACTAAAGAAAGGGGGAATGATGTTGTGAATTCCAATGAACTCCACTTAACTTTGATTGACTTCACTTAAGTAGCTAATTTATGTTCACTCAGGTTGCCATTTGCATTTACATTCACACACATTCCATAGCAGAAACACAATCATCTCACACAGTAATATAACCAACAAGATTCTAGGATTCAGTCAGTTACTATCATTTCTCTTTACTGGAAAATACTGTTGTTGTCCTGGGGGAAAGACTTGATAGCTAGTAGAAGCATTCTACAAACTGAAGATAAGAATGTTTTGTTAGATAATTGATGTTTTTCATTGAATTTCTAATGAGTAACCATACGTCACAAGAACCTGTAAGTGTGGATAACAAAGTAATCTCGGTCAATAACCCAATGCAGGGACAGATTTTAGTGGAGTCTCAACTATGTTGCATTTTTTTACATTAAATAGAAGAAAACTAAGAGCATAACCTTTGTCGTCAATATTCCTCATCCTGCATTTTTATAATGAAAACACCTTATCAATATTATTAATGTGCTGAGTCAGGAAGTTTACAAGTCATGCTGTTGGTAATAGTAGACTATTTCGTAATATGTCAAAGCAAAGGAAATTATTCATTAAGTTTTTTTTTCTGCATGGTTGAACTTTAAAATTATAACTAGGTTCTTCATTCGTTCAAAATTTTAATCAGTGTATTTTCTTGTACATAATTATCATTAAGATTACCTTGTAGGAAAATTTTTGAAGTAGCTATTTTTCACCCCTTCTTAAATGAGAGTCCCCTATTTAATAATCCTAGTTCCGCCACTTCAATAAAAGTTTCTGGAACACACTTAAATAATATTGTCCAATGGTACAGGTAGTTAATGTACCAATTGGGCTTGTCATTTTTAACAACAGAAATTATTATGACACTTCCCAAATAAAGGTGATAAAAGTTTCTATGTTTCTAGTGTCCATACACACTTGAGTTGTCCCATGGTACAGGTAGATATCGTTTAACTTGAGTGGTAGTAAGCTAATGTTTCTTTCTAAATTAGCTACCAGGGTGAAGTTTCTGGTTTCCAAACTTTTTTTTTTAGCCATCCTTGAACTTCATTAGCCCACAACAACTGTCAGTAGGTGTGACACCCACAAACCAATTGGTCCACTGAAGAGGAAGAGTCATGGCACCGTATCTTCACATGAGTAAAGTAACGCATGGTGTTGAGTGTGGAGGATTAGTAATAATTAGCACACTAAAGAAATAAAACAAATGGACCTACCTAGAACAATGGGTGGCATGATCACAGCATTTTTAGCCATACAAATTTCACCAATTTTGTTCTAGCTTGGGCCAGAAGAAGTCAGATAATAAAGATTATAAAGGAGATTTTTTTTTTCTTCCAATGCTTGCATATTAAGTATGGAATTGTTTTATTTAGTTAAGTTATTATTGAAATTGAGGGAGAATGTGTTGATTTTATAGGGGAAGGGGTGGAAAGGCTGACCCACCATAAAAGAGAGGCTATCCTGTTATCTTGTACAGCTGACAAGTTGCTTGACTTTGTACAACATTGAAAGTGTCTTGTTCTGCTTGCTTAACCATGTGAAATGAAAATTAACTTCAATAATCTCCATGTTTTGCTTTACCAAACTTAGTTTGTAATAATTTAGAAGGTATTATATTTAGCCCTCTATTTCTAGAAATTTAAGTAGACCACTTTCATCTCACTTACAGCTTGCTTATTGTCTTAACAGTTCATATAGGATTAGCATATATACAGTTTCATATGTAAACATCACACCATTCAACTAATCAAAATAATCACTATAATTTATGCAAAGTGTAGAAAAGTCCTATTCAAAGTTGCATTAATTTTTGAAACTATAATTATTATTTTTAATATTTCATGTTTATGTTTCACAAAGGAGGCCAATCAGCTTGGAAGAAACCCTTTAAAGATGAATTTAAGCCTAACTTAACCCATACAGGTAAGAAATCATCAGTATATGTCTTCATACTGTACATTTAACCAACTGTCCATTAAATAACCTAACTAGAAAATCACCTAACTAGAAAATCAATCCATTGTTTAATCACTTAACTACTGTCCATTACTTGAGAATCACCTAACTACTGTCTATTACTTGAGAATCACCTAACTACTGTCCATTATTTAAGAGTCACCTAACTACTGTCCATTACTTGAGAATCACCTAACTACTGTCCATTATTTAAGAGTCACCTAACTACTGTCCATTACTTGAGAATCACCTATCTGTTCGGGACTACACCCTCCAACCGCCAGAACTGATTGCCGCATGAACGGAACATTTCATTTGTGTATGTGTGCATTTTTCTGTAGCGCATGCTCAGTGTTTTTACTTCTATATGATGCTCACTTATGTTTTGTTCAGTTCACCTTGTGCTACTGTCAGTTCATTAAAAGACTTTGAAATAGTTTACTTGTGTTTGCGCGTTGCCCACTACTGGGCTGGTCCTTCGCCTACTGAGCTCAGGGATTTACAACCCCTGTTCACTATCTACTGTCCATTATTTAAGAGTCACCTAACTACTGTCCATTACTTGAGAGTCACCTAACTACTGT
>WLWD01003724.1_pt1 | contig 43533 bp, 19 predicted proteins | sample 6712731 | NCBI WGS metagenome assembly WLWD01 (sample SAMN12718690, study PRJNA576275) | sponge metagenome | isolation source: marine sponge | host: Mycale hentscheli | place: New Zealand: South Island, Marlborough, Capsize Point | collected 2014-11-01 | reverse complement strand
ACAGTGGTATTACTAGTGCGTGCACACTGTGGTATTACTAGTATGTGTGTGTGTACACAGTGGTAATACTAGTGCGTGTACACAGTGGTATTACTAGTGCGTGTGAGCACACAGTGGTAATACTAGTGCGTGTACACAGTGGTATTACTAGTGCGTGTGAGCACACAGTGGTAATACTAGTGCGTGCACACTGTGGCATTACTAGTATGTGTGCACACAGTGGTAATACTAGTGCGTGCACACTGTGGTATTACTAGTATGCGTGCACACAGTGGTAATACTAGTGCGTGCACACAGTGGTAATACTAGTGCGTGCACACAATGGTAATACTAGTGCGTGCACACTGTGGCATTACTAGTGCACACAGTGGTAATAATAGTGCGTGTACAGTGGTATTACTAGTATGTGTGTGTGGGTGGTTACCCAGTGGTTAGGTTAATATAGTATGTGGTGCACACAATGGGTAATACTAGTGCGTGTACACGTGTTTTTTTGTTTTTCTTGGAATTACTAGTATTGTGTGACACACAGTGCTATTACTAGTATGTGTGTGTGTGTACACAGTGGTAATACTAGTGCGTGTACACAGTGATATTACTAGTATGTGTGCACACAGCGGCAATACTAGTGCGTGTACACAGTGATATTACTAGTATGTTTGTGCACACAGTAGTAATACTAGTGCGTGCACACAGTGGTATTACTAGTCCGTGTGTGCATACAGTGGTAATACTAGTGCGTGCACACAGTGCTATTACTAGTATGTGTGTGTGTGTACACAGTGGTAATACTAGTGCGTGTACACAGTGATATTACTAGTATGTGTGCACACAGCGGCAATACTAGTGCGTGTACACAGTGATATTACTAGTATGTTTGTGCACACAGTAGTAATACTAGTGCGTGCACACAGTGGTATTACTAGTCCGTGTGTGCATACAGTGGTAATACTAGTGCGTGCACACAGTGCTATTACTAGTATGTGTGTGTGTACACAGTGGTAATACTAGTGCGTGTACACAGTGATATTACTAGTATGTGTGCACACAGCGGTAATACTAGTGCGTGTACACAGTGATATTACTAGTATGTTTGTGCACACAGTGGTAATACTAGTGCGTGTACACAGTGGTATTACTAGTGCGTGTGAGCACACAGTGGTAATACTAGTGCGTGTACAGTGGTAATACTAGTGTATGTGTGTGCACACAGTGGTAATACTAGTGCGTGTACAGTGGTATTGCTAGTGCGTGTGTTCACGTACTAGAAATACCAGTTTGTGCGTGCACACACTAGAATACCAGAACGCACTAGAATACCAGTACATGCGTGAACGCACTAGAATACCAGTACGTGCGTGCACGCACTAGAAATACAAGTTTGTGCATGCACAGATTAGAAATAATAGTACCTGCATGCATGCACTAGAAATACTTGTAAGTGCATAGGTATACAAACTTTAATGAACACTTAAAATTACTGCTTGGATTAACAACAGACTGACTTACCTTTATCTTTTCTTTATATTATTCCTACTTCCATGGTACATGGTACCTCACTAGATAAGCACGTAGCAGCAGCACCAATATTCTCAAAGCTAAAAGAAAAGGAATAAAAATACAGCGAAAATGGCTACCAGCAACAACCCCGAAATAAGGAAAGACTTCCTACCCTTTCTAAAAGCTGTTTCCGTAACAAGATAGCCTATCACCACATAAAACTACAGACAGGCTCACTCACCTTTGCACAGTAGACAAGAAGACTAAAGCTAAGGGGCACGTCCTTAGCAACGCCCGCGAATCAAAAGGTTTAAAGGTTCAAAGGTTACGAAGATTAAGTGTAGATGTCAAAGGTCAGTCTGGCAACGTTCCTGTCTCTATCCGTTCGTCCAGACACTAGCAAACTCCATCTAGAGCGCACGCGGTAGCATGGCCAATCTCAGAAGGCGTGGACTGTTGCTATAGTTACAGTTACTTAAAAACAATCGGAAAGTTCACCGATATTTCGTTAGTGGAGTATTAAGCTCGTCAGTTAATTTAGCTGTTGGGGGGGGGGGGGGGGAACTGTGAGAGGACTGCAGACATATATGTATATATATTGCCCTCTCTCAAGATAAAGCATCTTTAAAGTGTTCTGATAAACCTGTCAACATTCAGTTCATTATCTCTTATAAATATTCATGCAAATGTCTCCTCTTGGGAATCATGGGCTGAGCTGCAAGTTCAGTGTAGGCAGACATTCTAAGTAAACTGTTTTAAATTATATCATCCACCACGCTCTGTCAGCTGCTAAAGTCCCCTCCAGATCGAAACCTCCTGGCTTTCCAGATCCGATGGTAAATGACCGGATTGCATGACTTTAGTGCCATGGAATGCTGGAAGACCTTTTTGTATAGGATGATGCCACCTGTCCAGACACTCTGACAGGAGTCATGTCACCAGATAAGCATGTTGTGTGGCTGCTTTTGCATAAGACAAGAAGTCCGGGGGAGGGGGGAGGGGGGGGGAGGGGGGAAGCACTAGGCAGATGTGTCTCTGGCAACTGGTGAACTATGTGGTACTAGCTACTTCCTTCAGAAACTCTCAGTGGCAGTTCAGCTGGGAATGCCACAGCCGTTTTGGGTTGTGCCTATCCATCCTTGGATTTTTAATAATTTAAAATGGTTATTATTACTATTATTACTATTATTTATTAATAATTGATAATTGTTACTAATGTTAGCTTCTTAAATAAAGTTAAGAGTTTGTTCGATATAGTTTTTAGTGATTGATATAGTGAAAGTTTTATAGCTCTACTGACCAGACTTCTGAGTTGACTATTCTGCATAGCTCCAGTGATCGTGAGTTCAACTAAAACATCTGCTCACATGACAAGCAGTACTTTTAATTGCATTGCCTAAGATGTTACTTTCAAAAAATGATAGTAAAATTAATATGAAAGTCACCTTGAACACCATGTCACTTCTCCAAACTAAACTATGCTATGATGCAAATTGTGTTGTATCCACAGTTACACCACACTAAAGGCTACATGCCTGAGCATGACTCCTAAAGAAAGTAGGTTGGTCTTTGTAGCTATACTATGTTATTAATAATGGATACATTCATGTGTATTAGGTGTTTTTCAGTCAGGTCATTTTTATTTTTCTTGAATCACATGCCTGGTTATGAAATTCTTAACCATTATAAGGCAGTATACAACAGTATATTATTCATACATCTCATTCCAAGAGATCAGTATTATAACTTAATAAATCTCTCACCTGCATGTATGTTACAACTGAATTGTAAATGAGTTTGTTTTCAATAAAGTGGAGGAATCTGGGAGTTAAACTATTTGAAATATATGGTCCCTTCACTAGTCGCAGCGTAGGGTATGGTTATTATTACTAGAATTTCACTGGGGCTGCACTTCAGTGCTCTTCTTTACATTTGATAAAGTAATAGCAACTGCCATAGTGTATCAAAGTCTCAGTATAGTAGAAATCAAATTAATGACATGAAACCAAATTGATGATTGTGAGTTCAAAAAGAAGTGTACAAATGAAGTGGGATATGATAGAATGCATGACAACAGGTGTAAATTAACAAGTTAAGCTGGAATGTTCATGGTGTCTTTTCCAGTCATCTTGAGGGGGGGCAATTCATCATTGGTCTGGAAGATCCGTTAGCCAGAGTGGCTTTTTATGGGCACATGTACATCTATATAGTTGAGCAGCAGTCTTCCTCCTCTGCTCTTCCTTCTACAGCCCTCTCTTTGCCTCGTTCTCCAGCCCTGCTGTTCACTTTCCCCTCCAGCTACTCCTGTCCTGTGGGGTCATGTACCACGTCTACTCTCTCTATTCAAATCGCGTCCTGTCCCTCCATCATCTTGGACCATGAGCTTGCTTTTGCACCAGCAACCCTTGGAGATTCTTATTTAGTCCACACACACACACACACACACACACAATAAAAAAATGTATATATACTTTTGGTGGATCATCATAAATTTTTGACATCACAATTATAAATACTCAGATATGTACTAGAACACCTGTTACACTAAAAATATCCATCTATTAATATATAGAATAAAGGTGACCTTTGATCATTGAGACCACCTACCTTGGTGATGGAGGTTGACAGTTTGATTGAAACCAAGCGAGGTTTTGGTTATTTAACAGGTGAGCACCGGATGTGAGTGCTACAGCTTTTTTTTTTTTTTTTTTTTTTTTTTTTTTAAGTCTGCTACAGTTGATACACAATAACTCAGCAAATGCAATTAACAGTGGACTGATAGGAACGGTTACAAAAAAGTTGGTAAAGATTGCCACATTAACCTAGAAAATAATATGCCAGTTAAGGTGTAATTGTATATACTCATTTCATGACTACAACTGTGTTCGTTACCTTTACCACAACCATAGTCTTGCCTTAGTTGAAAAACAATAGAAATAATATTTCACAGAAAACACGCACACATTATTTGCCCATGCAATGTGTTTAAAAGGATCTCTGCATGAGGTGGAATAGCTGTGGTGAAGAGTTGCCAATGATTGAGTACGTGTCACTATAATTGTCAATAGCAGTCTTAATTGAGTGCGAGCCTCTCTGCATGTTGATTCCAAAATTACAGCTGCCTAACTCTCAGCTATTGGGCCCAGGCAGTAACAACAGATACAAAATCCAAACTGCAATAGTGCTGCGAGTAAACAGTAATTTGGAAAATCATAGTGGTTATTATCAAGAATACATATTAGGGCAAAATTTAAGAATTTGATTCATAAAATTCAAGTTTTGAAAAAAAAATTTTGTCCACAAACTTAAGGACATACAATACACACACATATAATAATTGTTACATGAGCAAGTGTGATGTGGTGAAACATTTCATGAGCAGGCTGACTTATTTTCATGAGCCAAAGATGAGCGAAAATAAAGCCTGAGAATGAATTATCTTGCTACACCTGTGTATACTCTATGCTAGATAAATATATATATATATATATATTCACTGCAAACCAAGCTTGTAAAGTTGGTAGTGTTAGTTCAAAAGGGGCTCTTCCACACTCTTAGCTAATGTTTAGCGGCTGCTTTGACCTGGATAGATAGTCCTTGTAGAGAAAGATAGCTGGGGAACTAGTAAGATTGGCGATTGCTACTACCAGTGTATTTGAAGGTAATGAGCTTGTGCAATTCAGCGTGTGATATTGTGAAATATGTCATGGGTCATAAACTTGAAAAAGAAAAAGGGACAAAAGAAAAGGGAAAAGGAATGCCCAGGTTAAAAAAAAAAAAAAAAAATAAATAAATAATAATAATAATAATAATAATAATAAATAAATAAAATAAAAAGGGAGAAAAAAAAGAAAGTGTCCATGCCAGGATTGAACCATAGTTGTTAACATTGAACTTTGAAGCAATGGCAAAGGAGGTAAAAACTGCTAACTGATATGCCAGAAAAGCACACCCGCAAAATGCATGATTATAACTAGATCTGATCTCTTTGGCCGGCTGAATAGCTGACCAGTTATTGTTGTGGTTGGATATCAAGCACTCTTGGGCAGCAAATATCCAATGACCAACTGTAATAATCCACACTGAGTATGTATAATGGCCAGTGAAATGCATACTTTTAGCCCAGTTTTCCCAAAAACCAATCATAATGTACTTTAGTTGGTAATCTGATAAAGCGACTTAAACTGCCCAGTACAACATCATGATACCTTCTTCAATCTTTGGAAGGCCGCTGTCTTTGAGATCTGTTGTTGTGTGACAGAAAGACTGACAGACAGACTAACAGACAAATTGAGTACTGCAACCCTACCATGCATGTGCGCCAAGGGTTAAAAACTAGATGGGACGAGCTGAGTGCTAGACCAGCTTAGTAAACATGGGCATAGGGTTTCATACAGGATTTTTTTCTGGGGGGAGGGGAAGAGTTTAGAAAGGAGGGCCACACGTTTGTTGACCACACCCACTTTTGCTGAAACCACACCTATTTGATTAAAACTTGTCTCAGGTCTAGAATTAGTGACATCAATTGGAAGACTTTATGCGTATTGCAATTGAAGGACCTCAATTAACTGAAGTGAACTTTCACCAAATATTAGATATATACAAAACAAAATCACAGAATACAATTATAAATCATAACCACAGAATACCATTAAGCAGTAAATATTATTCATTTATTTCATGAAATTCTGGGGGGAGGGGGGGGGGGGGGGGGGGGGAGGGAAGGGGGAAACTCAACCTGGGGGGAGAGGGGGAAACTCAACCTGGGGGGAGGGGGAGGGGGGGGAATCCCAGGGCTCCCCTACCTCGGTATGAAACCCTGATTATATGTACTTACGTATGGGTGTGGCTAATCCAATAAATATAAGTCGTACAATGGAGGAAATGATACTTTTGTGCACCACATGAACACTATCAAACACATGCACACACACTTCATCACCTACATGTTCAAACCACTCCTATCTTCTTACACCAAATCATTATTCACCTAGGTGATACAGGAAGCCCATTAAGCACAAAATGGGTTACACGTTGACAGTATACTCATTACACATGTATGTGCAGATGTGTGTGTGTGTGTATATGTACACAAGATTTCAAAAAATATTCTGAATGTGTAAAGAAATTAGAAAAGTCCAAATTTTTAAACTATAAGTTTCACTCTATATAACTTCAAGTGCACATAGTGTGCACTAAATGGAATTGAATAGCCAGTAGTGTATAATTACTTAAAATCTATTGCAATTACACCTTTACTAGAATGTATTGTACTAAATCATAATACTACAATAGGAATGAGTACCAACAGGTCAGGAATGAGTACCAACAGGTCATGAATGCCAGCAGAGATTGACATGTTCAATTGGTTATATAGTACGCATCGCACGGACACACACAGATACAGTGCGTGGTATTACAAGATAAAAGTGGGCAGAGACAAGTATACTCAGGGTGTAATATGTATGCACTCATAATGATTACAGGACTGTAATATTAGCCAAATGACGGCAAGTTACTCGAGTCACATATCACAGGGGAGTCGGAACAGGTACGGCAATGGCCACACCAATATTTTAAAACAAGGGGGCGTGTCAGCCATTTTTCACTTATAGCGAAACATGTCCCCAGCTACACCGCCTTAATACGTGACCTCTTCGTTTAAGACTTATAGTGACCCGTAAGACATGGACAGCCACACTACTTCTAGTGGTGCCATGCTATTCCAGAATTGGTAATGGTCATGCTATTCCAGAATTGGTAATGGTCATCAAAAGTGCCTGAAAATACCCAGTTTCCTAAAGATAGGCATTAATACTGGCAAAAGATACATTGCACACTGTTACACAATGGTCACCCTATATAATCTGTATATACCAACTCACAATCAATTATTATTCTTGCGCAAATAAAGTCTAAGTGCTGGCGGGAGCCTACTGTATGTCTCACTGACTAATTAGATGCCATTATAAGAATTCTGGTCCTTCGAGAACTTTATTATTAACTTTATTATTTTCTCTTTATTTTTTATTATTTGACCTTCCCTGTGGTGTTTACACCCCACCAACAACAACAAAACCAAGACATATACGGCTGGTAAATGACACGAATGGCTGCAGTCAAGTAACTATGCGTGTGGTGTTGATGTGTGTATACAGGAGGACATATGAAACGGTATACAGTAGAATGTCAGTTATCTGGATAAGTTGCGACTGAGAGGTGTTCGGATAACTTAAATGTTCAGAGAACTGAACAAAACAGAAAACGTATTATAATTATGTAATATAGTATTATGTATTCTTGTTTGTACATGCTATTATTAGATTTATGGTGTTCGGTTAACTGAAGTGTTTGGATAATGACATTCTACAGTGTTACCAAGTAGCATCAATTTTTTGGCAATTGCAGAATTAATTTCAGGTACAAAGCCACACCTCAAAACCACAAGCAAAACATTTTTAAGTCACTGACTTTAAAACACAAGTAGAGCTATTTTACTTGGAAATATACACCAGCACAGTAGACATTGAATTTCCTCGTCAATTATTTAGACAAAGATTTTGTAGCGTCTCCTTTGGAGCACTTGCCACAAGTGGCTTCATTATGATCAGAGTTGCGATCTAGCATTCTTGTGTAAAATATACTAGTTCACCATAATGAATACCACTGGTGCCACACCCAGTTTACTAACTACCTATATCACTGCACAGTTTTATAACTGGTGTAGCTTTTTACTTGATCACTCAGGTCCCAGGTCCTTCCAGAGAAAGACACAATTAGATAGTGACCCCTTGAGTTTATAATGTCCCTCCAATGGCATTGATGAAAATGTAGCTACGTACTGCAGGGTTCAGGTCTTCTTAACCCTTTCACCAACCGTAGACGCCACGTGGCATTTTGCATTTGGTCGGCGGTTCTCCTTATATATATAAAAAAAAATCCAATTATCCAACATAGCGCTCCTATTAAATGTTTATACATTGCTCTGATGTAGTACTTCCTGTAATAAAATCGAAATGATAGTACAGGTATTTAGTTGTTGTTGTTTTTTACAATAAAAAAAAAAAAGGCTGCTGGAACGCTAACCGTTGAGTTGTTTGTCCTCCCAAAAATATTTAATAGTACGAGGTTGAGAAGCTCAGAATCCATCAAATAGAAGATGAATAAGCGTGTACTCTGTTTGAACCACATAGCAGCTCTGAAACTGTCAGAAATTGAATTTCAGTTAGTACGGTTGGTAACAGTAAGTCCAAAGTTGTAGCTATTTGTTGTGTGGACTAATAGACTTTTTTTTTTGCATCATAGTAAACAGTTTGTCTGTACCTGCTTTTAAAATATATCTTGTTGCTGAATGTCTGTGCAGGAAAAAAAAGAAAAAAAATTATTGGTGAGCGAAGCGAGCGAGACACTCTCAGGGGTAACACAATTGAAAACCGGGGATGTTTGTTTGATTATATGTTTGGACGTACGTATGTCATTTTGTACTTTGACCCTCTCGTATTTTCGAGTTAACTCAGCGTTCGACCCCGTTCCAAACACCATCCTCCGGTTTAACGATCATTACCAGTATCATCCTAGAAATTGAATTGTTTCTTTGAATTTTTTTGTGAGTGCAGTTTAAACTCAAAAACTGACTGGAGTTCCATTTCTATCGAGTTAGTGGCGGTGGTAAGTTAATACGCTATTTGTCATAGTTATAAGCCCTACGCAACAGTATTTACTTGAATTTTCATTGTCTGCTAGACTTACCACGAAGGTAAGTCTTGCGTACGCATGTTCAGTTATGTGAAAGTATTGTGCGTTACAACAATTACTAAGAATATTCCAAAGAAAAAGTTTAAAGAACGTGACTTGTTTTTTGTTTCAATTCAAATAGTTTCAGGGAGTGGTTACTATGGCATTGAATGCCTTTACCGTATAATACATAATTAAAAAAACTCCACTTTTTTTAGTAGCTTGAATATTAGAAGTTAAAACCAAATGTCTAACACTCCAGTGTAGTATTAGGATTGCTCGCCATTTGTGCTCAAGCACATCACTAGTTACATTTTCATGTTACCGAACTGGTCGTCATAAACTTGGCGGTGAAAGGGTTAATGAATGTTACATTATCTGGAAATCACAGGACCATAGAAATACTTGACTCCAGCCCCTGTGTAACAAATGACTAACTATCATGTGTACCATTACTTTTCTTCTTTCACTTTCATTTATTTCATTACTGCAGCTATGTGTGTGCGTGTGTGAGACCAGGTGATTGTACATGGCTATCGTCAGGTCATTGACCAAATGATCCGGGAACTCTTCATCTTTCATTTGAATTCAATACTTTACAAATGAAGAGTTGAATCAATATAATGTGTGTGTGTGTGTGTGTGTGTGTGTCCGGCCACACATACAAATGGTTTCAAAGGATTATTCTGTTAGTAAATGAAGTGACAAGAGTTCTAAAAGTTCAGACTCTAAGTCGCTCCCTATATATTTCAGGTTGTCTAAGTGTGCATTAAATGGAAATATCCACAAGTCAATTAAAATGAGTAATAAATATAGTAAATAAAAAAATAATTTCAAAAGGCCTCTTTCTTGTTAGTGGAGTAAAGGAGTCATTCTAGAGTTCCTCACCTCTAGTTTTGACGTCCAGGAGTCATCACGTGTACACCAGTGGAGTAGTCACTGCACTATTACACCTGCCACTTCACACTCCTACATTGAAAGTGTATGTCTCAAGTAAAACTAGCTCAACATAATTCAAGATTCTCGGATTTGTGTTTCGTGCTTGTAATTCCAACACATGTAGACATTAAACAGGCTAGTTTAGTACAGTAGAAGTTGTTAAAATTTACACCTTCCATATTATATTATATTTATATTAACTACCACAAAACTTTATGAAAAATTGGGGCAAATGTCTCCACGAAAGTCAAACTAATATCTGGGATATGTGTGTGTGTGTGTGTGTGTGTGTGTGTGTGTGTGTGTGTGTGTGTGTGTGTGTGCATATGTGGATAATGGGGGGAGGGGAGCAAAGGGAAACAAAGTACTTCCCTGTCTGACTCAAGTGCAATGGAGCCTCCCTATTCCAAATAATCTTCTATGTCCCTGGACAACAAAAAAAGCCACAAAAGTTTATCAATTGATGAAATCACGAAGACATCATTTCCTTAGCCCCAAAAGACATTACTGCTCAGTGTCATAATTTAGCAGCACAATAGATAATACAGGCTAAGCATCCCCAATGCACTTGCCACAGTCTGCCTTACGCTGCTCATACGGAAAGAAGTTTATTACAAATGACGCTGATTAAATTAGACTAAGATTTAGGTTAGCCACAGTTATCTAATGATGACTAATTGACATTTGGAAGAAAAAAAATCATGTCTCAATGTATTTTTTTTTTTTCTTGTAAATATTGAGTACAATTAATTTTAGGATGTCTTTAATCCCTAAGGGGTGGGGGAAGGGCGGCAAACTAGATTTAAGGAGATGTACAAGCCCCCACCTGAAAAAACCCTGGTTTTACACAAGATAGAACAATACCATATAACTGTGGTTAGGAAGAAAACCGATGGGTCCAGCCACTAGTACTACGGCTTCAAGCCATGAAGGCTGAAACATCATCCCTGAAGTTAGTACAACTAGCAACTGTCTTAGAGAGAATCATTCCTGGCATCACGTGATAAAATGCAGAGCAGTGGTAGAATATGAGAATGAAGTTAAAAGTCATGCAAACACACACACGCACACACATACAAAGCTCAACCGTGGTAATTATATATGCAATAATTGGCAGCGAGCGAGACACTATCAGGGACAACACAAAAAATCAAGTATATATTATTGTATATATCATATATGCTTGGACGTATATATGTAACTTTTGTACTTTGACTCACATTTGTTGTGTTCATTCGTTACCTTGGTTAATAACGCGCTGTTTGTCATCACTGTTCATACTTGAAAATTCATTGCCCAAGCTACCAAGAGATTACAATGTAAATCTTGTGTTGGTATATCCAGTGAATGAGTGCATGTGAGAGTGTTGTGTGTTACATGTGCTGACTAGCTAAGAACAAACAATAAATATACATTTGTTGCTTTATATGTTAAGCTTCTTAGGTTCCTTCCCGTTTCTTTTGTTAGTAAGCAAGTCTTATATAGAGTTAGGATTTATACAGCGCAATAATTCCTTGGAAAAGCTTGTTTTTTTTTTAAGTCCCAAAAATTGCCGTGAGTGGTCTCACGCTAATTTAAAAAAGTCGGCCGTGTAAATTGTTTGAACAAATTGTGCATGATGATTTTTATAAAGATGAATTTTTACCCTTTCACCTTATATGTCAATTTTTTTAACTGAAGTACATCACAAGCCTTTTCCCCTAGGACTGTGTATATGAGTGGGTGTGTATGATAGTGTGCTTGCGTACTTGAGCTACAGCAGAAGACAAAACAAATGAAGCACCAAAGGTGTGAACCCTCAGTGCTATTAAACATTACCTAGCTATTATAATAATATAATCTCCTTCAAAAAGAACAAAGCAATCTGTTAGCTATTTTGAGGCATCAATATAGCTCAAGCAATGAAAACAGTACATGGAGATGCTGTCTTCATAAGAGAAGCTAAACTAGCCAGAAACACTCACTGTTATAATTTTTCAACGTGAACTTCACTTCATTCAAATCCGTCGGTTAACTTCCCTGAGCATGAAGCAAACTACACTATCAGAGCATGACAGACAGACTGACAGGGCAACTACTACTACCCTCTTGCGCATGCACGCTTAGGGTTAACAAACAAACAAACAAACAACAACAACAACTACAACAACCACCAACCAACATTGTCTGTCAAATTTTTTTTAGCAAATTAACTGTCTACCAGTCCCACACATCGTGACTTATAAGACCTGCAACTACCTCTATGAGGTCATAAGACTTACATTGGGTAATGGTCATCAATACTATACTGTATCATGCCAAGTTGCTTATGGCCTTAGTGGTTGTCATGGCTCCTATGACTTGTCCTAGTCTTATTCTATGAACTGCATGTGAAAAATGGCCATTTTTTCTTCCCATCACTGCACACTGGTGGGACTAGCTAAAAATATTTGTACGCACATTTTATAGACGCCCACACACATTTAGATTTACCTAAGACGTACACATTTTATACATTCCCCAGGAATCCTGGGGAAAGATACCAAACGGATACGTTAGGGTAACCAGACCCTTCTGAGCAGAGCGATTAGGTAAAGGGTCTGGCCAGCGAGACTACATGAAACCATGGGCCTAAAACAAAGTAGAAAATATATGTTGAGTTGTATGCAATGATTATCTACCCTTCATTGTCCAGGAGCACACTAAAGGATGTTAGCTACTGATTCGTAATACGGTACGCTACTGTGTCTTGGTGAACTTGAAGGAAGCTTTCGCTATCTACCCTGGCTTATGCTTCTGGGTAAGTAGTTTTATAGCTAGCAGTTCTAAGTATTTTAGCTGCACCGCCACGGGGTCACCCAGGTCATGGTGAAGTTGTGTTTCCTGAACAATTGTTTCTAAGCTAATGAATGAAAATAAAGAGCAAGGGTGGCCTGAATTATGATAGTGATATTTTGTGGATGACAAGGGCTCGTCAGTTTGTTTGTTCCATAGTACTCTTGAAAATTTTCATTTCTTTGTGAGAAAGTGTGGGTGCATGTTGGAATGGTTTCTAGTTACTGAATTATTCTAAAACATGCTCCACCAAAATTATCCTCACTCATAGCTTTTTCCCATGGCCCTAGCGCGCAACAATAGTTTAGACGACCACTTCCATACTGCATTAGTGCATGCCTATACTACATTAGATGCTCTAACACTATGGGCAGTGATGTTTATAGTTAGCTACATTGCAGATCTAATATAATAACAAGTTGTATGTGATGACTAGCAGTTGCATCAGCTACCAATATATGCTAGTTCAGACCCATCACCTTATTTAGCAGCTGCTACAAAGCTTGGTTTAGTGACCAAAAGAAAACTTAGTGCAGCAGTCTGACACACAAGGGTATTATTACAGTGGAGTAGGAAGTTGGGGGGGGGGGGCTGCGCAGGAGCGCCAATGCAATAATTTTCAATTTGCTTTACATGGAATTCTATAGGACTATCCCATGACCTGTCATACATGGGACAGTGGGATAGGATGGACACATAGGATAGAGTGTGTCAGTGGGACACATGGAATTGTATAGGACAATCCCACCTGTCCTATATGGGACAGTGGAATAAGACGGACACATAGGATAGAGTGTGTCAGTGGGACACACATGGGATTCCATAGGAGTATCCTGCCTGTCCTACATAGGACAGTGGGATTGGACGGACGGTAATGATATTTTAAGGGCAATCTCGGACATCGCTTCCAACTGTTGGTTGTTTTGAAAGATAATCAATGGACTATTGCTATTGCAAAGAACCCAGTTTATTGACTCCAAAGTGTGCTTTGAATGCCTAGTTAAATCCCATGGATGATCTATGAGATTTAACTGGGCATTCAAAGCACACTTTGGAGTCTTTTGAGCAAAGATATATTTAAGTCAGAGTAGCTACAATAGCTACTAAGGTTTCAGGGTGCAGCGTTTCCATTCTAAAGTGCTTTGGAAACTTGTCATAATTTAGCTGGGCACCTCCCACCCAAACTAATTTTTTGTCTATGGAACCCTGATAGCTAGCTATATACATGTATAATTTCTTAATATATCACTAAGAAATATCCGTAAGCGTCTCCGTAAGCGTCTTTCCCAAAGAGCAAACTTTATTCTCTCTGCTTCAGAGTCCATTGGCATTATAGCCACACACTCAGCAGTTCCAACTAATGTGCCCTCTTCAACACGTTGAGTAATGCCAGTAGGGTTACTAAGTACTACTTGAACAGTCTCTTTTAAAATCCGCAATACTGCTTCATCAGCAAAAATGCCAGTAGACATCAATTCATCATCAGGTTTTGAGAGCCAGGTCTCTTGTGCCACTTCCTCAATCCTTGCCGTCACTTGCACACTCTGCCGTGGCAAAATCTTAGTACTCTGTAACAGTTGAACCTTGACCATAGGTACTGCTACTTCTTTTGAGGGTTCATCCTCATTTTTGCACACCCCCTCTGGATAGTAAGTAATGATTCCCAACTGACGACAAACACCTTTTGATAGCAAAAGTGGATCATGTGCCTTCATTTTGATGTATACAGGTGTAGTCATTGCTCGCTCACCAAAAGCAATTTCTAAATCCATCCGACCATCAAGAGTAAAAAGTTGTCGATTGTAGGCACGAGGTGACTTGTCAGCTGGCCTTAGATCCTTCTTCTTCAGACGCACTGCAGTAGAAATCTTCTTGAGCATATCGCCATTCATGAGTGATGTCAGCGCCACTATCAATGATGCCTTCAGCAGGGAAGCCCTGAATAAGTACCTTAGCCAACCGAGAGTGACTTCCTTCTTCCTTGACACGCACTAGGTTCACACTACCCTCTTTATCAGATGAGAAAAGGCAGGATAGAAGTTTTTCCGGTGGATCTGTATTCTCTGACTGAGGTACATTATGACTCTGGAAGGTTTCTTTCCCTGGGTCTGGTTTGGTTGTTGCTTGGACTTGCCGTGCATTAGGATAACCACTAGAGCTTCTTCTTGTTCCACCTCTGGTTTCTGACTTCTTGTTGCGACAATATTTAGCAATGTGTCCTGGCTTGCCACAGTTGTAGAATTTCCATCTATCTCCAGCATCTGGTACTTTGGTGACGTCTACCTTGGGTCTGCTACCCTCAGTATTGAAAGCTCTAGGTAACTTGCTCCCACCTACTTCCTTAGTTACCCTAGGTCTAAGCCCAGACCTGTAGTTGCTTCTTTTTTCAGCTCTGCTTGTCGCTGCTCCTCATTTTTGGCTGCCATTGCTAATTCCGTATACATCAGAGCTCCAGAAACTGCAGCACTCTGCATCACATCATGTCTCCAACCCCTCTTGTAACACCATAGAGAAAAGATTGTCGGGTTTCCTTGGACATACTTTCACGGCCATACGCAATGTGAAACACTCTCTCAAGACGACGGATAAAATCAGCAACGCCCTCCATTTCTTCTTGTACTGTGTGCCTGAAATCCTGTGTTGCGAGAACTTTGGTACCTTGGTCTAATCTCTCCTGTAGGACTGTCAGACACTTATCCCAAGAGGTTTGGTCACCTTCCTCCATGAGATTCCACTCCTGTAGAGCACAACCACGAAGGTGCCCTGCAAGCTGAATCAGCTGCTCTGTCTCTGTCCAGTCATTCCATTTGGCCGCTCTAATTAGAGATGGAAGCCACATCAAATCTGACCTCTGGATCCTCGCCAGTGTAGGAATCAATTGGCGGCACTCACCCTATTCTTGCCCTACGTAGACTATGGCTACTCTGAGACTCACTACTTGAATGATGACTACTATCACAATCATCTTGACTACTATCAACTGGACTGCTCCCTCCTACTTGACTGGTAACTTCACCCAATCTCGACTTCAAATCCTCAATCTCCAACTCCTGGGCAACAATCACTTCCTCTTGTTCATTAGCTCGCTTGCAACTCAAGGACCACAACTTTTTTGCTTTCTCTTTTTCCTTCTTGAGCTGGTTACGTAGACTCTCCACTTCCGTAACTACTTCCGCCTCAGCAGTCAAACGATCCACATCTCCTTGAAGCAGTTATAGTTGCTTCTTGCTCCTCTTGTCTCTCCTGGGCTTCTTGCAAAGTTTTCAAAAGCTCTTCATTTTTTGTTTCAGACTCTCAATGGACTCACTTTGCTCACTTATTGAATCTCTAGCTTGCTCTCTTGACCCCGCTGTTACTTCCAAAAACACACCTCGATTATCGATCAAAAATAACGATTCTCCTGATTCCCTCTCTTGTATGATGACCTGTACATTTTGAACTTCATGCTCCTGTCCAATTCTTCCTTCAATAGCAGTCAGCAACTCCGTCTTCGTCCCCCTTCCAGGCAACAAAAGTGCCTGAGCAATACGACGTAAATACAATAAAGTGACCCTCGACGAGGTCAATGGAAGTGCACGCCCCTCTGTCACTTCCTCTTTTATACCCGATCCAGATGCCTCACTGGATCTCGACCGAACTCGAGTTGGCGGTATTCGCTCACTGTTCACTACGTCCATCACTCGACGAATGACGTTTAAGTCTCTCCAACTTGAAGCCTGTCAACTAACCGCTAACTACACGCGTGGTGTTAGACAGTCTTGCCACCACTTGGCTAGGGCTAGGGCTAGGGCTAGGGCTAGGGGGCTAGGGCTAGGGCTAGGGCTAGAAAGACGCACTCCTCTCCTTTTAGCTCGCTATTAAACACACCCAGAACATTGGACACGGTCGATTAGAGAGGGTCTCGGCGGGACCTCCACTGTAAGCGTCTTTCCCAAAGAGCAAACTTTATTCTTAATAACGCACACTACCAAAATGAATACAATTAAGGAAACGGGTAAGGGATGATATATAAGATGTGGGGATGTGTATGCATTGGTATGAAAAATAGTTTAGAAGGTGACAAGTTTGATATCACAGTTACAAATCCAATAAATTATTAGCAAAAAAAACTGCAAGTATTTTATAAATATTCTATACAAACGAAATTGAAGAAGTCAATATAATCCATAGTCTTGGTGAACATACACACACAAGTAGATATCTTCAGTAAATCGACGAATGCATTCTGGTAGGTCTCGAGATTTGGCACTCATTAGTTTAGAAATATTTTTGTCTATGGGATATACCCATTCATTCAAGAGCTTTGAGCAATCTTCAACCTTGGGAATGTTGTACCGATCATCTGAAATTTTGGGAAAAAGTAACAAAAGACAGGAAAAAAATTCATCAAATATGAGTCAACACTAATGTTATTACAGTTATGACTATAAGACTTCTTTACAAACTTCTGAAAGGAAACCAAACTTTCAGCAACAGCCAGCCCACATGAATTGAACGAAATGATCTAGATACTACAATTAAAAATAACCTCTGAAATCAGGCCAACTAAAAAATACTTTTCACCACATGCATATGTGACATTGGTAGAATAGGTTCACTGTATATATGCTAGTTTCCTACCCTCCCCGTAGTTTCCTTTTTCTTCATTTCTCCCCTTCATTTTGAGCAAAGTATTATACTCATTAAAAGCACATATTTATGTTGTCTCTACAAAAAGCTGACATTATTCACTATTTTAATTTTGCCTTCTGTGCATAACCTCAAATACAGGATGCCAGTGAGCTCGTACAGCTTGGTTTTTCAATAATGTGCAGTAAAGACTTAAAAAACAATTTATTGCTAGCATTTATGATAAACTTACACACTCTATTTGACATGCTGTCAAAGAAGAGCCAACGCCTCTCCTGCCTTGAAAAGCATACATAATGACTAGTTTCAATACAGAGTACTGACAGCAGATCAAGTTTAGAGTCCCCTGCTTCACAAGGCCGTGAAGTATGATTAGATCGAGAATCCTTGTGACTTATTTTATAGCACTCATTACAATATGCCATAACAGTTCTAGGGGTGAACTGTTTGTAGCAGTCATCACATATTAATGTAGCCTGCTGTTCTTCACATAAAAAACAATTTCCTGCACAAAAAATAACAACTGATCAAAATACACTACCACATAGCTATGTTCAAATACTTCACATCCTTGATGTGAACAGATCTTGTCTATCAGAGTGTAATAGTATGCACCCTTGTTATACCACGTTCCTTACTCTAGTGCATAATGACTATTGCCATTTATATGGCATTACTACCAGATGTTTGCTGATATTGATGATGAACTAGGTGATACACATTAAGATGAAAATGTGAAATATGCAATGAGTGAGAGATACTTTAGTAGTTCAGCTAAGATAGGTAATTAAGTATATATATATTTTAGTTTCTTATAGATCCTAATTCTCAACCTATAAACAAATTAGATACGATTAACTACAAACACTGCTAAATTGAACTGTGCCTGGTGAAATGCCAACCCCATAGTTACCGAAAACTCTAAAGCTGGTTAAAGAAATAAGCCATTCACAATTTGAAAGTTAAAAAAATAATCCATGTGCTGTCTATTTGATGATTATTGTAGTTATGTGTTGTTTTTTTGTTTTTTACAAATTATATGATCAAATGTATGTGTATATAATGATAAATAGGCCTAACAAATATTGGTTGACTAGCAAACACTATTTTAGTACAGGGTTTCATTTGGAATACGCCATACTCCTGTGTCTATTTGCATATTGTAATCACAATAATGTATGCATATTCATAAAGCTATTAGAAATTGGTTGTTGTTTACTTTAAATTATAGGGCATAAGGTTGAAAACTTTAAAAGGAAAAATAAACCATTTTTTTGCTGCTCAGATAGATTATTGTGTTACTTAGACTACTTTCTAAACCATATACCTGTATAAACAGAATCAGTAACCTCAGCAATGTCCAACTGAATATCAGGAATAACTTTTTGAAATGATTGAAATCTCTTCCCATATCTTGGCACTTGAATGAGTAGTTTTGAGGGAATCTGTATAGGCAGCGATCATACCCAGATAATGAGTATAGCACTAATAACATTATTCCAGATTATACCTTTGTGAATGAAATGTTTTGCTCTTTGAACATTTTATTGAGAAGAGAGCCAAGTTTTGCTGGTTCTGGTGATTCACTTACTTCCAGAAATAACTGCACAAAGTATTCCGTTTCAATGCCAAATGGGCGTCTAAAGGTTAATATAAAAAGCCACTGTAATACACCAGCAAAAAAGGCATTGATATCGTATCACTATCCTCACTAGCATAATGATATGTTTAGAAGCAATTATAGCATTATTTAATGTATATTTTGTGGAGCACTTCAATATAATACTGATAAGTACTGTAGTGAACTTTCCCCATCCAACCAGAAAAATACTTGATTAATTGGTGCTTAAAAGTGAATATTCATTTGTTTGCAACAAAATAAAATGAAGTAACCACAACTAGACACAATAGTAGTAAAACCACCCCCACCCCCCTCCCCATCTATGCACTAAAATTATCTAACAAATTAAAAAGCTGACCAACTAAAAGTTAATCACTGGGTAATAGTATTAACATAGATTGACACTTTCTCACCTATTAACATGCCAAAATAACCAACTACGTGCTATTTAGACTTACCTAATGCTAATGAAAGGATTTACTTTCAAGGAATGTTTGAACAACAAGTTGAGAAATTCCTCGATCTGCAAATTTTAAGTATTTATACTTAAGAACTAAAAAAGTAATATTTACGTATATAAGTCTCTCCCATCAAAAATGGGGGAAAAATTAAAAAAGAAAAATGTATAATAGAGGCAAAACTATAGTAGCCTACACTGAAGTTTAGCTACAATAAGAAAAATTAACAGTAACTATCTAATAGTGACAACCAGAATTACGGCTGTAGAACAAACCAACTAGTATGTCCACATTGAGTTGGCGCGATCACAAATGTGGCAAAAGAGGAATGCACTTGGCGAAACCGGAAACCAATTAAGGTCACATGACAGTAGTAGCTCAAACACGCGAAAACATTGACGCCCACAGAAAATACCGGGCGGGTCTAAGGTGCGCATTATTACCGTAAGTTTACTTGTTGAAATGAGAAAGAAGCTGTGGCAGTTTCTTCCGCGGCTGTATTCAATATATGTCCGGTTATAACTAATCACCCGTAGTTTATCGTTTATACGAGCTTCTAGTTGTGCGCTAAAACTAGTTGAAGGTTGTGGAAGGTGATCTGGAGCTACTAATGTAGCACAAATCTTAGAGGAAAAGAAGCGCAGGACCACGGCTGAATGCCTCCTCAAGTAAGTCTGATTGTTGTGTGCTTAAGCGTGTATTTAAACTCTATTCTTACTTTCTTGGTGTGACGAATTTCTGAAGTACTCAACAGTACTGTGAAGAATCCAGCACATCACCTACACTTGAGCTATGGCCACACACATTCCAGTATTACTTTGTCCTTCACACTGAATCATTCATATCATTTTATTCATGATTTTACTATATTATTTTCTATCTACTTGTTAAATTTCAACTTTTTTTAAATTATACAAAAAAAATTGACAATTAATATAATTTTATAATGATATATACAATATATATATATTATATATTTTATGATGACATGAAATTGTGATAGATACAAGCAGCAGTTGAATTTGGAGGGTGGTAAATAGCATCACCATAACCATACAGAACTGTACCTATATAGACATGAGGAGTAATGGACAGCTAAAGCATAAATAGTGGCATATAAAGTCTATGATGAATTATATATCTTATTATTAATTGGAAACAGTTAATAGGCTGAGTTTCTAAATAAATAGGCCCTTTTTAAACAGGTAAGAAAATCTGAGTGGACAAACGACCCGTGTTACAAACGCACCTCACATTGTAGCTTGCTCTTGTTAAAGCCTTGAATAGCAACAAAGTCCTGGGCCTAAAATGAACCAGAAGTCAAGCAGAAGGGTAGAAACGAAGTCACCAAACTACGACTGCTTTTTGTTTACAATTGTCTCTGAGGTACTGCGCACGTGGTTGGCCCGGTTTGAGCGCATGACTAAATCCCGCCGCGTGTAGCGCGGGAAACGTGTGGTTTTATTTATTCCCATAGACTTTTCTATTGGGTTTTGGAACTGCACTTTCCCGCCCACTCAGAAGTTTTTAAAGGAAATTTTCTGGACCGATTCGGTATGAGCTTTCGAATGGTACAAACCCCGGAAGCGTAGCTACTTCCGTTCAAAAGTTATTAATGGTTTTTACCGCGCCAACTCAACTTGGACATACTATAGCAAATAAATCTTGAATAAGTTAGAAACAATGCTTTACCAAGTGAAACAGGATATGTAGTCTGAATTGGATTGATGGAGATTTATAGGGATGGACGATATTGGGATATAATGTATTACGATATTTATGAATGAAAAAAAATATAACAATATATTTAATTTAGAAAGCTAGCTCTGTAGACCATATATAACGGCCTTGAAGCAAAGTTAATCAACTGATCACTTTTGAAATGAGCCTAGCAATTGTCAAGCTTGAGAACTTCTGAGTAGTAATCAAGTGAAGTAAATTGCTCAGATTTCTGTGCTTAGTAGACACATTCCAATAACAAAAACAGCAAATACCTGTCTCCTTAATTTATATATCTATAGCTCCAAACATGGCTACTGCTGCCTGGTTACTTGTGACTCTGGTCCACCCCCTTACCCTTAAAAACTACTTTTCAACATATTGGTGTAGTTGTTGTTGGTTTCTGTCTCAATCAACAAATCAATATACTGGCGCTTGTGTTGCGATATTGACTATATGTCGCCCATAATTTATAGTATGAACAACTTGAAATTCATATAAAAGCAATATAGGAGCAAACCTTTAAATTATTCATGCTATAACTTAACACTGAATAAAAAAAGAATATATATAGTATACCTTTTTCCTCGCTAGTGATTCCACTCAATTTCCCCAGCTTTTCCAATTGATGGCGAAATTCCATCACTGGCTCATATCTGACAACTCCATATCTAATACAAAGACAATTTGATTTAGATCGCAACTACTAGTAAGAAATCTAGCCTTACGCTCTAAGAGGATTAACAATGTTAAGCCACAAAATTTTTCCCACTGGTGAATTCTTGTCTCTTAAAAACATTTCATCAAATTCTCCACTCAGAGCAAACAGTCCAAAAATAGTTGAATCCAAATAGCATGAGTTCTGATGCCCCTGAATGCCCTTTCTCTCTCCAATATAAAGAGAAAGGTCAGTGTTAACTGACACTCTGCAATTATCTGGCAGTGATTGAGGCACATCAGCCAATGCTACAATAGAAACATGGAATGAATAATAATAAAATGATAACAATAATAAAACAATTAAAAAAAAAAAAAAAAAAAAATTAAAAAATGGTTGCCGTATGCAGCGTGTGTTTGAGAGAGTTGTCTATCACCGCATTGGGCAAAATTCGCTCCCATGATCCAGTGAACAAGAGATGCCCAGGCTCAGGAAGATCTCCTAAGCAAACTAGTCTGAGCCAACCAGCGCCGAGTAGTTCGCTAACCGGCCCCTCTCCACCGACGCCACAACCTCCACCCCAACCACCTCGTGGTCATCCATCATTGCCGCAACCCCATCTAAATTCACTTCAAAATCAACCACAAACTGACCCAATCCCATTACGTAAGTATAAGAAGAGGGCTGGGAGGGCCAAGGAAGAAGAATTGTACTCACTGGGGAAGAGAGTATCTTCAAAGATAGAACAGGGAGATTTTAGAGGGGCAGTTAGGATAGCCAGCTCAGATGATAGGCTTGCCCCACACAGTTCTGAGACTGTCTGCTCTCCAGGACAAGCACCCACCCCCCCCCATCGAGATACTACTATTCCACCTTCACCCAACCCAGGACCCTCTTGCCCACGTGTTGACCCATCTTCCATTGCTCGTGCTATAAGGTCTTTTCCGAATGGCTCAGCAGGTGGCCCGGACCGTTTACGTCCTCAACATCTTAAGGACTTGCTTTTGCATGCAGCTGGAGATGCCGACTCACAGTTTCTCACCTCGCTCGCTAGTTTTTGCACTCTGGTTTTGGAAGGCAGGGTGCCGGCCGAAATCCGCCCTTTTTTTTTTTGGTGCCTTATTGGTGGCAGCTGTTCATGCAACCCGTCGGTTTGTAATGGACATGGAAGATGATCATGCCTTCCTCAAGTTGGATTTTAGAAATGCATTCAACTCAATACGCCGTGACAAGGTTCTTGAAGCGGTTCAAGATCTGTGCCCGGACATCTACCCATTAGTCCACTCTTCCTACTAAGCCTCATCTTCCCTTTTTGGGGGAGAGTCGGTGATTTCGTCCCAAGAGGGAGTTCAGCAGGGAGACCCTTTGGACCCTCTTCTTTTCTGCTCTATTCTACTGCCAATTTGGTGTCTGCAATTCTTGGCCAACATTCTTCACCTCAATCACTTCCCCCTGCACCCTTTTCAGATTCTGCAGTAGAGAAATGGTCACATGGTCTCGACATTGCTCCACCTGTGGACCATGGTGTGCTGAAGGAGAAAACTGGGACACACTGCGAACTTCCAGTATGGCCAAGTCTCTATTAGGTAGCTCTGTTGATGCAACTGAACGAGCTAGGCTTCTCGCTGCAATGGATAAGAACTCTGGGGCTTGGTTGCAGGCACTCCCTATCTCCTCCATTGGCCTCCGTTTAGACAACCCCTCACTTCAGATAGCTGTCGGCCTGAGACTCGGCACTGCCATCTGTGCCCCCCATCATTGCCAGTTCTGCGGTGCTGAGGTCCCCTCACTCGGCCTTCATGGACTGTGCTGCCGGAAAAGCGAGGGAAGGCATTCTCGACATGCATCCCTTAATGATGTCATAAAGCGTTCGCTTTCCACAGCTGGGATCCCTTCGAGGCTCGAACCCCCTGGCCTTTCATGCTCAGATGGCCAAAGACCAGATGGCATGACCCTAGCACCTTGGAGTTCAGGTCATCCTCTGGTCTGGAATGCAACATGTCCTGATACTTTTGCGTCCTCATATGAAAGGAGGCTGGAGGTGTTGGGTGTTGTGGAGGCTGGAGGTGTTGCATCCCTGGCCGAAGAAAGGAAGTCTGCCAAGTATGCACATCTGGCACCTCAGTTCATTATACAGCCAGCCGCCATAGAGACCTCAGGCGCCATAGGGCCCTCTCCCTTATCTTTTCTAGAGAAGTTAGACAGACGCATCCACCTGGCCACGGGAGACCCCGCTCTACACAGTTTCTCCTTCAGCGGCTGTCAGTAGTGGTACAACGGGGAAATACGGCAGCAATTTTAGGCAGTACAGGCAACTAACTTATTCATCATATTTATTCATTTTATTATTATTATTATTATTATTTTTTTTATTATTATTTGAATCAAATTTGCTTCTGCCACCCCTGTATTTATAATTGTTCATTATTTGATAACAATAATAATAATAATAATGATAATAAAAACAAAAATTTATAGACATACAGCTATTTAGTTTGAATGAAACAGCATCCAAAATTGGTCTGAAAATGACACAAGTTAATAATTATATAATATTGTACAGGCTCATTGCTATGCAATATTCTATCTATAAATTGATTAGTTTGGAGCATAACATAGAAACTTCGATAGAATGTTTCGACTCGAGTCTTCTTCAGCAATGCAACACAAATAAGGAATGACTTGCAGATTACAATTATATACTGGTTATGGGTGCAGTGTGTGATGCTCTGTGTAATTGCACATCTGCAAGTCATTCCTCATTTGTGTTGCATTGCTGAAGACTCTTGAGTCGAAACATTTTATCAAAGTTTCTATTTTATGCTATGTTTTATGTTCCAAACTAATCAATTTATTAATAATTATACTGCATGTGAAACTAGGACTTTAGTAAAATAATAAGAGAAAGTGATAATAACAAAATTTGGAAATCAAAATCAAATTTATTGCTGAATTAACACAATCTTAAGTCCAATAAACCACATCAATATGACACGATTCATCTCAACATACTACTTTTACTCTGTGTGTAGTTAATACGTTCCATACTCTGCACAGAAAAATGTGTATTACACTCCATCCCCTCATAACCACACACCTCTACTGCGGGCATGCCTCTCTACAGCGCACAAATTAGCCACTGAATTTCTTGCATAGAAAAAAAGCCTGAGACTCCTTGAAAAAGGTCTCAACAAGTTATAAAAAAGTATGGTTTTCCCCTGAGTAACAGGCAACTCTGAGATCCGGGCACCTTCAGGTCCCAAGGTGTTTGTATAAGATAATATGTGACAGGCTCTCAGAAAAGGGGTTATTTCACGGAAAAATTGAAATTGAGATATAGGCTCCAGAAGTAAGTCATTGGAAAAATTCTTTCTTTCTCCTATTTTTGTTTTTTGCAGAATTAGTCTTAGTGACCCTTACTCTAAGCCTATGCCAAATTTCAAATGTCAAAACAACTTAAAAGACCCCAAGCGTGTCGTGGAAAGACAAGCTACTTTTTATTCTCTCTCGTCCTCGAAGTACAATAAACGGGGAATGGGCGGAGTTTCAAACAGGCAGCTAAAAAAAAAACAGCATAGCTTTGAGACTATTGCATGTAATCTACAGCTTACCTCTGGCTGAAAGTTTACCACTACATCGAGTAGAGTAGCCAAAGATTCCGACAAGACCGGCTGTGAGACGATGAAAGCTAAAAAGAACTGCACGCAATACTCGTTAGTCGCCATTAAAAAGTGGCTACACGATTTAATTGCGTATGCGGAGTACGCCGTTAAGTATACGAAAACGTTAATTATACCGGAAGTGGAAATTCAATTTATGTTTTCTCGATTTTTAGTTCAATTGCTTTGCTGAATACAACCCAGTTCAACTGCCAGTTTCTCTGCGCGTCGAAGGTTTTACCCTCCAGTATTTTAGCACTAAGTTGAGATAAATTGTAGCTTTTTAGTAGCATAAAAAACTCAATTTTTTTGGTTTGCGTGAAATGTCCCCTTTTGTCGGAGCCTGTCACATACAGTATATTTATACAAGTCTTCAACAATCAAGTAAAAATTACAAAAAGCCTACAAATGTATCAACAACAATAACAATCAAACCATAAAACTAATACAAGCAATAGTATTCTATCTACTTGTAAGCTATAAGCAAATTAATGCTTACGATTAGTATATCCATTTTGTTGAGAAGAAAACTTGGAATCTGGCTGTAAGCTATGTACAGGATAAAATAGACCTTTTCCATGAGGGCATTTGAAGAATTGATGAATATTTCCATCTGCATCAGTCCAAGATCCATCACCACAGCCTTCCATATATTCATCCTATAATTATTGTACTATATCTGAACTTATCTAATCTAATATTCAAACATACTATGAAATATATATATATATATATATATATATATATAGATATACGCAAATACATTTATACACACATGGCTACTACACAATAGTACATTATACATACCCACAACATAAGGCTAGATAAGAAGTTGCTTGAAGATAGTTGGGAATTTAATGTAAATACTCTTAATAACACTCTATGCATTAAAAAAATCAGAAAAATGTTGCGATGACAATTAAAGGAATGGGAAGTCAGCACATTACTTAAACAAAATAAAAAATCAAGCCCTATGATAAAATTAAAAGAAAAGCATGGTAGAAATGTGACACTGGATCATATAATTAAGGCAGGATTGTAAGTATCTTTTATATGTCAACATTACAAGAACATGACACTCACAGCCCTTGTTTCAGTTACTTTTTTTCCTACTCTTGTTAAGCCCAAGTCACTCCTCTTTTACTCATTTTTTCCCTGACAAAGGACAAACCAATTGGTTAAATCACACATTCATAATCTAAATTAGTAATACAGAATTTTAACATAAAACTTGATATAGTGTTGTACGGTATACCGGTATTTTGTTAATCAGCGGTATTTTAAATCATACGATACTATATTTTTTCCACCCTAAACCCGGTATCGTTATTGGCGTTATTTTATTACCGTGTCAATAAACTGTGAAGGTAGTATCTAGTACAGTAGGACCTCAAGTATAACGGAACTCACGTATCCGTTGCAAAAGCAGCTGTTTTGCTCCCACCCTCCATTGCTGGCACAAACCATGCTGCAAAAGCAGCTGTTTTGCTCCCCCCCTCCATTGCTGGCACAAACCATGCTGCAAAAGCAGCTGTTTTGCCCCCCACGTTCTCCATTGCTGGCATTTACAATTTGAAGTAAAATTTTTAATTAAACTCAGTGAACCTCAGTATAACACTATAACGAACACCCTGTGGTCCCAAAGTGTTCGTTATTGAAAAATATACTATATTTAGTAATACCGGGGTATTTTGATTATATAGTATTGTGATATTTTGTAGGGCAATACCGTACAACACTAACTTGATATAACTTTTCATATAGCCAGATTGAAACACATGCAAATAAGAGACAACATAGGATTAATACTTGTTAACTAAATAGTTGACACTTGTACACTCCTTTCAAGCAGGTAAATTGTGAAGGGAAAAAAACATCAAAAAAATGAGGAAATAGCATGAGAAATGAAATTCTAAAAAATTCCTAGAATCTATTTATGTAATATATTGAGGCCAAATTATTTTTGCAGGTGGACATCAAGTGAATTATTAGTGAATGTTAAAAATTAAAATATATACTTAAAATAAGAGAAGCATGAACCTCTCTGTGATAATAATTCTGTGGAGTAGTGTATTAGGAATGGGATAACCACTGCTACTATTTAAGCTCTTACCTAGAGAATCACAGTTATTCAGCTAACACTTAACAGCAGGCAAACAAAAATAAGAATTAATAATACAACATAAAGGTTAATATACATACCAGCTCCATTCCAGCAACTTGTTCTGTCATCTTTGGCATGTTTCCAATCCACTTAACGACACCATATCTATATGGAACATCATTGTTATCTGTACATGGAATTTGAACTATCGAATTCACATGCACATTGTAGGATGGTTCGTCACCACTGGATGCCATGATGGGTGGTATATTCTGAGTTGGATACCCATGACGTGATTGCTGCTTCTCATAATTGTACTGCGAGTACTTATCAGTATTGTCATGACCATTCCTTCCTGAAGCACTGGCTTGAATATTACTTCGATGTTGATCATGAACCCATCCCAGTTCATGCTTGGCACTGTCCTGCCGCTCATAACGCTTCTTTCTGTCACTTTCGATTTGTTGAAATTGTCTCTTTTGTTCAGCCATGGCCTCTCCCAGATTTTGAGCTGTTTCAGCAAGCTCCTTATCCTCCCTTATTTTCTTCGCTACTGCAGCTTCTTTCAAAACTTTCTGCTGCTCCAACAAAACATCATTCTTGGGTTTATTCTGTTCACCAGCAATCATAGTAGCAATACTTTGTTCCATGTCATCTTTAATTGTATCTACAAGAGACTCAGGAAGAGCAAGGCAGTGGTCTCTAGGAGCTCCTATACGATGACTAAGCCCATCCACACCCACACTGTTCGCAAAGTCTGAAGCATATACCACGTCATCCTATAAATATACACAATATGCTGATTAAAAAAAAAAAAAGAAAAGTAAAAATTAGTTGTTTAAAAACAAGGAAAACTCAGTCAGTGCAAAAAGTCAAATAACTCATGGTTATAGCCCCTAGTACAGTAGACCCTCTCATATCCGAACCTAATGGGACCGACCCTGGTTCGGATACGTGAAATTTCCGGATATGTGAAGCCACTTCATAAAATGAGTTTTTAATGATTTTTTGATGATTTATGTGAATGAAAGAGTTAATTATTAATAATGAATCATTTTAAAGTCATTTGCTTTAAACTTTCATTTCTCTTGATGGCAGCTAAATCTCTTATCTGCTTCAACACGCTGATGTGGGAGTACTATCCTGCTATCACTTGTACCACAGCAAGCATTTGTCAAGCATATCATATAATAGTCTATAATACAGTTAAAGTTGCTGCTCTGGTCTGGACTGGAGCTAAGCTCAGACAATTGTAACCACAGATTAGCTGTAATGAAGTTTATCATAGCTAACCAGTACAACTTACCACCCCCAGAGCAGCCTCAGAAGTGCTAAACCTAGATTGGGAGATAAGACAGCAGCTGGACTGCTACAATTCAAAAGTACATGTAATTGTGTGGCTTTAATTGATTTCTCTGGCCTAGGCCGGATAAAGCGGGAGCCGGTTATGTGAGGCCCGGATATGCGAGGGTCTACTGTACTAGGTTACTGCTCAAAACCAAACTAGAATTTATGAAGTCAGAGCAATGACAGCTAAGCCAAGGATATGACTCGTTAGATATTTGTTTACACTCTGCAAATCTAGCTTGTATAGTCAAATAATTTATATTATTATTGCTGTAACAGGTCACAGAAATGCCCTTACTGTATGAATACCAACTAATGTGTAATCATAAGTTTTAGTTGGAGTAGATTTTGAAGCCCATTTAACAGTTCCTGTCTTCTTCTTTCCACGTATATCATGAAATTGAACACGTTCTCCAATTTTAAAAACAGAAGGGTAATCTACAGAAGATTCCTTCAGTGTAGACTTTGATCTAGTGTTTCCACTAGGAGTGTCCTCTACGTCTACAGCACCACTAGGAAGTGCTTGTCCCTTCTTAGATCCAGCAACAGCATGAGTAGACAGTCTGTTCAGTGGTACAAAGATTCCATGGCATTTTTCACAGCTAAAATAACGTCGACCGAGACAAGTTCCATCACTATTTCCTGTACCCTTTTCAAATAGCTGCAAGATGTATGAAATATAAGTTTATATTCACTAATAATCCTTCGTGAAAACTCAAAGAAATTAAACTACTAGTGGTGTGCTTGAACACAAATGGCGGGGCGACCCTCCCTAGTTAGGTTACACAAAATTAATTTATAGGTTACACAAAATTAATTTAAACTTCTTACACACCTACTACTAAAAAATGCTCAAGTTAAATTACATATGGTTAAGGGGTTTCAATGCCATAGTAACCACTCACCACAACTGTTTGACCTAAAACGCCAAAATAAAAAAATCAACAAGCATTTCTTAAAAATTACCGCAACCCTACATTAAGACATGCCTACTGGTGTAGTAGCCGACAAAGCTGTGTAAAGGTAGTTAATATATTTATTTGTTAGTAAAAATTTACTGTGTGCTATTATTTAGCTAAACAGTAGCTGTAACGCACAACGCTTTCACACACACACATACACACTTGTTCACTGGACATACCAACACAAGATTAACCTTCGTGGTTAGACTATTGGACAAGGGATTTTCAAGTAACAACAACACAGTTACATGGGACATATAACTACGATAAACCAACTTACCACCTCAACTAATTGGAATAAAAAATGAACTCCGGTAAGCGTGAAAGTTTTAACAGCACCCACAAAAGAATTTAAAGCGGTGAGCAATCTAATATTTTTGGATGATAAGGATAGAAGTCAATTAACCATTGGAAGTTTGGGGCAGGGTCCTTACAAACAAAAAATATCCCCAATTTCAATTGTGTTACCCCTGATAGTGTCTCGCTCACTCGCCAATTATTACAGTACATTACAATGTTAAACAAAAGAGTAACTGAAACTGTTACCATTGTAAACAAATCAGAAAATTAAAAAGGACCACAACCTGACCACACAATGCACAACTAAAAAGAAAAGAAAAAAGCATAGCTTACTTTGATTCCAAAGACTGTTCCTGGAAGACCATTGACTTTTCCTTTGTACATTATTGTGCCTTTTATTCGACCGTTCTTAACATGTCCTGGTCCATACATATCCACAAATACAATGCTATCCTGTTTTAAAGCAAGTCCTAACTTCAGTGCTCCATTAGTAAAGGCAGTAAATCGATCTGAAGGTTTCGAGATAGCATCTAAAATCAAAAATTCTTCCTTGCTAAGAGGAGCTAAGTCTTCTTCTTTAACACATATAAACACTGAGTGATCATGGACTAAGCGATAGTTAAAATTGAGATCACTCACAGCATGGTATTCGAATAATTCTCCACGCAATACCCGTAGTGTTGAGTACTGGTCTCTACCAGTGAACTTTGCAACAGTAGACATTACAGCTCCATTAGCTTTGAATCCTTCCATATCTTTGATCACAATATGACGATTATAGCTGGCCATTGCTCCATCTACCCTAAGTTCAAGCATATAGATAAATTTATAATACATAAGTATCACTAAATCATACTAACTCTCACATGATTGATTAACAAATGTCAAACACATGTATTGTAAGAGTAATAAAATGCCCATTGCTCTCTTTTTCTCATTGATATTGATAATGCAGTAGGATATATATATTAATCATTGTATTTAACCCTTTCCCCACGGATAAGAGTCAGTTCGACCTGGTCAGACAATGGGCTACAAAAGCCCCGATTACCGCGATATGTTTGACATAATATGCACGTTTTATATACAGTGCATTCAGCTTAAAGAGTGAAATTTTGGAAATTATCATTACAGAAACAAAATACAGTCTTTTAATAAGCATGTACCTTGTTGATAATCATCTAAATACTGTACATTGACAATTTAACTCATGGAAGGTTGAGAACCATGTATCTCCCATAGACTGTAATACATTATTTGCCATTATATTTGACATCACACTTTTTTCTACGTGTCATCATTCATCGTAATTGGATCTGTGTGTGAGACACTTTAACTGCCTGTAATATGGGTATCCCGCTTTAAAGTATCGATTGCATGCTTGACATGGCTTCTCGTTTTACTACCATGCACGTCACTGGTAAGCAGTTTCTGGCAACTTCATAACATCTAATTAGTAATAAGAAATGAACAACCAAACAATACAGAAAAATAGATATGTAATGTGCATAAAAGTGAAATAAATCAATAGCATGATCATGCAATGGAAAAAAACATGCATCCTTATAACTCAAAAGTCAATGCCACTGTGCAAGCCACAACATTAGCTATTACCACACCCAGTATTTAATTATATTGAGAAAAAATAATCTGAATAGCGGTTCTGGGAAAGAAGTTTGATGGAGTATTAATGGCTAGGCTATAAATTATCTTTATTATTATTTTATTCATTTATTTTATTTTATTACTATTTTTTTTTCTTTTGCAGGACTTTCAGGATCACACCACAATTTTGCAGGAAGAGGTTGAGTGGTGTGGACATATTTGCCTCTATCTACTCAAGTTCATACCATTGGATGTTTTTTTTTCCAGATGCTGTGACTATGAAGCTGCTTACCAAAATAACTACACCTATGACTCTGTGGACAATGTGGTAAAGAAGTAGGAATCACATCGAAAAGTGATCGGAATAGTTTACCAGAAGGAAGCTGCTGATACATCTTCTTTCGATGTAACAAAAACGATAGTAATATCTATCCCATTACACCCAATCATGTGGAAAATGAGCACTGTTCTTGATGCAACTTCTTGTGCTAAATTGACATTATGTTTTATTATGCAGCATCCAATAATTCTGTATTTATGGCTAGATGTTATAGCCAAGTATGATGCAGCATGGGTCCATCAAGTTCCTGGGAAACTCAAAGCCCCATGTGGTTGTTCTTTGTCATGTCATTGTACTTGTAGTATATATTTGTTTACGTCGTAGTATTAGCATGTGTCGCTTGTTATACCTTGTTGTTGTTATTTTACATATTCGCATATGCCATTTTCATTTCAGTGTTAGTGTTAATTTGTTTGCGTCTTTCAGTGAGTTTTCTTGTTGTGAAGTGTCATGTAAATTTCAATGTGTCATGTATCGGGGGTGCTTAGTCTAAATCAGTTTTGTCAAGGTCAGAGTTTTCGGGAGTGGAAAATATAGGAATTATTGTGTTTGAATAGTCTGTCTTGTTGTTAACCATCAGTGCGCATACACGAGAGGGTTATAGTAGCCGTCCTGTCTGTTTGTCTATCAGTCTGTCATGCTCTGATTTTGGAGATGACTGACAATTAACCATTAATTTAGGTATGAACTTACTCAGGATGAAGACTTACAACCTTTAATTTGTACTATTTTTTTAATTTCGGGCTAATTGTTGAGAAAACGCAAAGCTTTCAGCTCTAAGTATAAGGTACCAGCTTTAATGGATAACGTTCCCTAGCGTCACACACATGAGTAAATAATTGTTGCAAACAGCGATGTAGCTTGCTTTATGCTCAGGGAAGTTAAAGGAGTTGAAAGAAGTGAAGTTTCGCGTTGAAAATGTATACCGGTGAGTGTTTCTGCCCTGTCTAGCTTCTTCTCTTATGATGACAGCGTTTCCATGTACCATTTTCATTGCTTGAGCTATATTGACGTTTGATTAAAATAACTAAAAGATTGCTTGTTCTTTTGGAAGGAGATTATATTGTAATAGCTAGGTAGTGTTTAATAACGCTAAGGGTTCCCACCTTTGGTACTTCTTTCTCAATGGTATTTTGTATGTCATTGTCAGCATTTGACTCGTTTTAGTCAATTGTATCTTAGTCGTCACTGTCGAAGTGTGAAATAAAGTATGGGCATGCTTGCTTGAAGGGACTCAAGTAAGGGGAACTATTATTGTTTTCCTTGTCACTATGAGATGTCAAATCTGTTTTTCTGTCAGGTGTCTTGTCTGACATATCTAAAGTTATGTTCACTGACTCTGGTATTTTGTCTAATTTTGTGTCTGGCGTTTTTAATACATTTATGTAAGTCAAATTTGTACCACAGAGAGCATCAGCAACTTCCCAAACACGACTCTGGCAAACACAGATGAAGATCTTGATGGAGCACACTCTTCCAGTATAAGTGAAACCTGGATACCCTGTTCCATGTATGGTCCTGATGTAACTAGACTGGTATAACATAACAACAATAATAGCAATGAGCTCGCACAATAGTGTCATAATCTGCAATACATTGTTGTCTCTGTATTGACCATATTCAGTAGAATACCACAAAACCAGCCCGTAACTCGATCCAATTTACTCTCCGCGAACTGATTATTGTATGCGACTTGCGCACAATTTGAACACGTACCAATTAACTGTACCAAACAATTTACCACAAAGAGCTTTCACCTCAAAGGGACTACCAGTACTGTAGGGCAGAATCAGCAGTGTAGATAATTAATATTTGTTCACTTTCTAAAAAATATTACTAAACAATATTATAAAATCATAACTCCATAGTAGCAGGGCCATAATCAAATACAATATGAAATGAACAAAATCAAAGGTTCTGAAGTATGCAATACTATCAAGGGGATCCAAGGAGCTGTGCCTTCTCATTGACCTCTCTACTGGAGTGCCATGTCCTCTCTTCTAAATAACCAGGATGTAGTATTCTTCCCTTCAGGAGGCATGACTTCTTAGGAGAGCCGAAGGTCTACTATTCTCTCCTCTGGAAAACAAGGAAGCCATGTCTTCTGCTCTTTTGTTGTGAACCTGCCAGTTGTACCCTAGAACTAGTCTCGCGTAGCCAGACCCTTTACCAATCGCTGCGCGGGAAAAGGTCTGGTAGACTGACATTGAGCAGTTTGTTCAGTTCCCCTCGCTAATTGGGGAGACCGCAAACAATAGGTGACGTAATATCCTGTGAAGTATGACTGCTCAAACTTTTGCGCGTGTAGTATTTCTATGCACAACTCCAACAGCCGTGTCAAAACTCTTCCTTTAGGTGATGCCATTAGTTTAAGCAGTGACTTGGCCTAGCTTTTTTAAGATATCTGGAATTGGAAGTTTCGCTTAGTTGTTGCTTTGTGCACAGGCCATTGTATATGCCATGGTACCTTAGGTTTTTGCTAGCCAAGAATCAGTATCAAAGTGCCATTAATTTTTAACTGGCAGCATTTCCCAGCATAGCTTTGCACAAGTAACATTTCTTCATGGCAATACAGAACAAACTCTGCCTACTGATCTGAACAATTCACGCGCCTGAAATATTTAACGATTTACACCCACACTAATTGAACCACAGTTAACCACTTGCTGACTAAGCAAGAACAAACTGCTCTATGTCAGTTTACCAGACCCCTTTTCCCGCGTAGCGATTGGTAAAGGGTCTGGCTACGCGAGACTACCCTAGAACCAAGGAGCTGTGCCTTCTCATAATGGGAGCTCATCTATTTCTATGAAGAGCATGCCAACCTTTCTCTCCTGTTGAGGTAGATTAGACAAAGTACTATGATCTAAAATTTGATTCAGGTCTTATTTTAAATAAATCAATAAAATAATAATTGATAATAAACAGCCTAATTGATAAATATATATTATTGTAGAAAGAAAATAACATTAGTAAATAAAAGTAATAATTCACATTTTCTTTTAATGGTGTTGGTGTGCAAATATCATATATATATTTATTATTCATCCGTCACAACAGTAACAGGGATAGAAAAAAAAATAGCACCAAAAATTCCTGAGAAGTTGAAGTTGACACACTGAAACTGCTTCTAACTTCTACCCGCTACACCAACCTTCTATCAAGCTCTCCAAAGACACCAAAGCAGATTCTTCTTTCAGGTCGCAGCTGTGAGCCGTGATATATCTATTCTAAACGAGTGACTCCAGGCGCCATTAATACGCCGCCGCTTCTTCATCGTCTAGGACCCTTCAGTACATTCCAGAAGTCTTGTACTCTTCCCCGCGGGCCTCACTCACACAGTAACTCTTCTTTTGTGTTTGCTTACTAGTTCTAATTAGAGCCGCCACCACCCGGAATTTTGCCCACAATAAATTGCGCGCTCAGAGTTGGGGGGCGGAGTTGAAGAATCAAATGAATACGAATCAATAGTTAGCTTTCGTACCTAAAAATCGATATTCAGAAGTACTGGATGGCCAGAATGAACTCATATTTTGTACACGGGGTACAAGCCACATTAAAAAAACATTACAACGAGTTTTTTCTTTTAAACAGGACACACAAAAAATATGAAAATATTTTAAAAAATGGAAAACAAATACTAATATCAAAAATACGGCGTTGTAATGTTGTGGGGAATCCCCTAGGCTACCGCTGGAGAAAAAAAATCGACTTCGTAACTGCAACGGTCGCCCCTTTATTTCGCTGAATAGCTGTAAGGTTTGTACCGTTGTTTCTCCGTTCCTGGTCGGTCTTTTTTCTTGAAACTTGGTTTATAAGAGCTGTCTGTTGGTGTCTGTTTCAACTGCAACAACAAAGTAAGCGTACATTGAACAGACAACGAGAAATAAATACATAGCATAACTCCTCCATCTGCGGTTTAGCGCTGCGGTTTCAAGTGGTACTGCACCCTTAAAGAACGTACTTCACTGCTCCACTGGCTTAGTGGTGCTAGACTTCATCACATTTATTGCCCAATGCATTTGCTAGCTGTGGTCAGTACGTGATTTTGAAAATTAAATGCAGATGGCCAGTAGGTATTTATTACAGTCATTACCGTATATAATTGATTGTACTCAGGGGTGGGGAAAAGAAAAATTGACAGTATAAAAATATTAATGTAGCACTCTAAAATTAAAAGAGAAGCAAAATAATTTTGACAATTTATTCATTATATATTCTGGATTGATTTTTTTTTTTTGGAATATTGTCAATTCATACAAATCACACAAAATACTGATATTTTTTATCATGTTTAAAAGACTACACATCCAATGATTGTGTGCACCAATGATTGTGTGCACCAATGTATGTGCCATTCATAGGGCTAAGGCTAAACTAAAGAGCTTAGACAATTCGAAATTAAGCCTTATATATAACCAAGGACTAGGGCTAAGCCTGGAACAGAGCAGGGATGGGACTTCTAGAAAATTGCTTCCTATCCAGCTAAGTCATGATGTGGTACCTTTAAAAGTCACAAATAAATAATTTACCGATGCTCAAGAGCACTTAGTTTTATAGAATTAACTTACCCTTGTACTTGAAATCCTACCCTGAGAAGAGGAGCCAGTATCTGGGCTGCTTCCCTTGCAAGATGGCCTTTGGATATCCCGGCAACATTAGACCGATCAGTGTTTCATCCAGACATTCTTGCAAGGGGGGGCAAAATAGAGTTTTGAAAATGTAAGGGGGGGCGGGCGGCACTGGTCACCATGGGAGTGAAATAGAATTATTGGAAGGCCTATGTCCTACATTAAAAAAACATAATCTTATCTAATGAGGTCTGCATATGTCAGATCCTGACAAGTTAATTCAGCAACTCATTTTCACCTCCACCGTCTAGCAATTTTCAGTCAACTGTGACATTCACTATTTAGATGCTTTTCACACACTATTCAACTCTGACTCTCACCTCCCCTTAGGTTTATCACACGTTGATTCACACTTACGGTTGCTGGCTGGCTATAAAAAGGCCAGCCCTCAGCTCACCGTAGCAGTTGTTGAGTTTTGATCTATACAGATTCTACAACTTCCAGAACCAGAACTCTAAGCACTCGTAGTCCCTGACAGCTTAAGATAGCCTCAAATGGATATTCGCTCTTTCTTCTGTGGTGCAAGCTCTTCAAAGTCACCTGGCCACTCAAGTAGCAGTGACACAGAAGATAAAATTGACAGCAATCAATCTGATACTGAGTTTTTGGAGCCAAGTCCTGCCAAGAAAAGATTAATTGTCCATGAGAAGCATGCAAAGGAAAGATTGACTACACATGAGAAAAGCAAGAAAATCACTGCAAGCAGTCGAAAATACAACAAAAAATGGGAAGAGAGCTTCAATTGGCTGATGTTTGATAAAAATTTCCAAGGAGCTTTTTGTAAGGTTTGCAGGAAGAGAGGAATTTCTCTTCAAAGAACAGGAGGAACATGGATCTCAAAACCTTTCACGAACTGGAAGAAGGCAATAGAGAAGATGAAAATTCATGCAAAGAGTGATATTCACCTCCTATCATGTGAAGCAGAGATGGCTGCAGCTACAGCACTACAAGAAGGGTCAGTCATTCAGCAACTCCAACAAATTAATGATGAGGAAAAGTTGAAGAACAGAATGGCCATTAAAGCTCTAATTCGTTGCACCCATTTTCTAGCTCGTCGCCACATTCCCCACACAACAAATTTTGATGAACTTATTGATCTAATCGTAAGTTGTGGTGCAGAAGATTTAAAGGGGTTCCTTGAAAGAGCTAGATTAAATGCAACCTACACATCTAAAGTTGCTGTTGTTGAATTTGTTGAGGCAGTTGGCTTATGGGCTGAAGAATGTTTACTGAAACGGCTTCGCCAAGCTTCCCATTTCAGCATAATGGCAGATGAGTGCACTGATGTGACGACCACAGAAGAGCTTTCAATTTCTTCCGCTGGGTGAACATGGACGGTCAACCTGTTGAGCACTTCTTGGATATAGTTCCATTGAAAGCTACTGATGCAAAGACTATTTATTCTGCCCTTGTTGAATTCATGAAAGATAAAAACATACAGATTAGCAAGCTGGTGGGTATGGGATTCGATGGAGCAGCTATTTTCTCTGGGAAACACAATGGTGTGCAGAGTCTCCTGAAGAAAATTTCACCTCATGCACTTTTCGTACACTGCCATTGCCATTTGCTACAGCTAGCATGCGTTCAAGCAGCTAATGCTACCAGTGGGATAAAACATGTGTACATCACACTCACCACCCTCTGGAAATTTTTCCACTATTCTCCTAAGCGAGCTGAGAGTCTCAAAGCAGTACAGCAGGTGCTTGACTTACCTGAGCTGAAAGTTGTGAAACCATCAGATACTCGCTGGCTGTCCCATGAACGCTGTGTGAAGGCAGTCAAAGCTAGCTACAGTGCAATTGTGACTGCTCTAAACAATATCTATGAGCAGACACATGCACCTGAAGCTCTAGGTATCAGTAAAGCCTTATGTAGGCCCTCAACTTTAGTGGCCATATACCTCCTTGATTATGTTCTGCCACAAGTGGCGAAGTTGAGCAGAGCTCTCCAGACTGAGAGAATAGACTTGACAGCTATCACCCCTCTTGTTGATGCCACTCTCAATACACTTGATGATGCCATGTTACCTGCTGCTAACTGGGTATTAGAACTGATGGATGCAAAGAATGAGATCGAAGAAGTCACTGACATCACGTTAACCACGGAAAGCATTGCTACATTCCAAGGACAAGTGGCTGAACCGTTTATCAGGATGCTGAAGGCAAACATATCCAGCAGATTTATTTCACAAGATATTGTCTCCTCATTTGGCATCTTTGATCCGAAGAAAGTGCCAGCTGCTGACTCTTCTGACTTCCATACATATGGTGAGGACTTAATAGATGTACTATTAGCTCACTATGGTGCAGAGCTGCCTGCTAAGACTGCTGGTGGAGATGAATACACCAAAGAAGCTCTTATTTCCCGCGAAACCCGAGAGGAGTGGAAAACATTTCGAAGCTACTTATCGAAGAAGCCGAAAGGTAACCTGCACTTGCAGTTGAAAGAGCTCACCACAAGTGATATGCTTAGTGAAATTTTTCCAAACATTAGCACCCTGGCAAACATATGTCTATCTATCCCTGTCAGCACTGCTTCAGTGGAAAGGAGCTTCTCCAAAATGAAACTAATTAAAACACGAATTCGAAATCGAATTGGGCAATCACAATTATCCTATTTGATGAAAATAGCCATGGAGACACCCGAGACGCTCTCATCTACACAATTAAATGACATTATTACAGTATGGAACAAAAAACCTAGACGAATTGCTGTGTGAATATTGTTTATTATTAATTTGGTTTACATTTTTCTCTTAATAAATATCGGTTCTTTCAAAAGGGTGGGGGGCACTTAGAATCCAAGGGGGGGCATTTAGAACCCAAGGGGGGGCAAATGCCCCCTTTTGCCCCCCCCTAAATGAAACCCTGCCGATGCAGTTGACGCCGTAGGGGTTGTGCGACTCGAGGCAGCATTGGAACTCCCGTCCATTGAACGCAAAAGCGTCATAAAACATGATTCCCCTGGCCTGAGACACGAAAGAAGCTAAAGAAGCCATGTATACTATGCCTAGTAAAAGTGCAGTAAAATGCCACCTCTAGCTGGATATATCGTGGCAATGCCCATGTGCAAAATTATGACGTCACAAATACGTAGTTGAAGAACGCGTATTCTGCCTGAACATCACCATTAGGAGAACCTTACCAGGGCAAGATTTTTTTTTCTGGTGGGGGGGGGGGGGGGGGGGGGGGGGAGAGATAGATAATATTTTCATAGGTATACGGGGACTTTTTCAGAAACATTTTAAATTTTTGAACATAATTTGCGTCCTTTCAATTGGAGCAGCATCAGTTGAAAGATCTTCCAGCTATATAAAGCTCATTAAGACCCATATACGCAACAGTATCACAGACTAAAACCTTAGTTGGCTCATAAGAATTGCCATTGAGTCCCTGAGCTTTTGGCTGTAAACTTTGATGAAGTTCTAGAGATTTTCAAACAAAAAAATAGAAGAATTGTGCTCGATTTACATTTTTTAATAATAAAAAAGAATCTTACTCTGAGTTACAATTTAGGGCTAGGGCTTATGAAAAAGTGGCTATAATTCAATCATTATTAAAAATTAAGCCATCAAATTCATACACATAATTTGTACCATAACTAGTGGTGTGCTTGAGCACAAATGGTGCCTTAAACTACACTATTGTTAAATGATTGATTTTAACAACTAACACTCAAGCTACTAAAATAAAGTCGAGTTTTTAAATTAAGTATATGCGGTAAAGGGTATTCAATGCCATAGTAACCGCTCCCCGCAACTGTTTGAATTGAAAAAAAAAAGCAACGTAAAACCATAATTTTATGGTGACGGCCCCCCTTAAATATTGAATCTGCTTACCTCCTCTTTAGCTTCGGCGTAACTATAATTCAATTTTTACTTTTTAAAGTTTAGAATGAACACTAATTTTGAATCATTATATACACGCACACACACACACCTAAGTATGAAGAGCATAACCTTCATTTTTGCACAATTTTATTATACATATAATCTTAGTTTGCTATACTAGCTCTGCAACTTATTTTTACTTAGCTAAAATCAAAATATTTAAGCCTCTACTCTTCCACGACTCCAGCAAAAATCTGATGGAGCTTATAACTATTAGCATATAAAAAGAACGGTAAATGTCATAGGTTGAATTACCAAGTAAATCTAAGGTTGTTTTTGTTTGGTTGGTTGATTACGCCTACGCCTATTGTAATGGCCAAATGTATAGCACACCTGAAGTGGTGATAGTCACTATACTGGAGATTACTTAATGTAGCCATACTAGTACCTAATATGGGATTCACTGTGACATGAATAAAAGTGAAGTAATGTAAATGCTGGTTAGCAAATGGGGAAGCCCCCTGAATCACTGTATCCTTAAATAGGGTATTCCCCACAAATAAAACACTTGTGGCCTCACAAAAGAAACGAAGAAAAAAAGAAAAAGAAAAGTCACTCAACGCATTCCTCGTGATAGAGACCAGCCTACACCCATGTTCCGTCAATTAATCATCACATTGCATTTCACAACAGGAGTAACCGTACTTACTTAAACCTGCAGCACACAAAATAGCAGCAGAAGCTTCGAAGTTAATACAGCGACCTGACAAACCGGGCCACAGGAGATATCCCAAGAGGAGCACTATTTTCTTTGGTTGAAATGTCAATGTTCTGTCAAACGCCTTTGTAAACGATGTTTTCCTAACCTGGGCGGGGCGCAATAACAACGGCTCTATTGCATGCGCGTACTGATTTTAGCACAAATCTCAGCACGTGGAGGGGAGAGACTTTGAGGCTGGGCGAAATGTATCGAGTACGGTATGACCAGACCCAGTGGAAGGATTAAGTACACTCAGATAACCCGAGATATTCCTTCTAGGATTCAATGAACAACAGCATTCATGCAACAAGGCACTCAATTCTAAGTGGATAGTTCTTTTGCAAACAGTAAAAAATGCTTGCAAATTAAAAAAGAAGCTATCCACGTAGAGTTGAGTGCTTTTTTACATGAATATTGTTTCAAATAGCATTATTTCTATTTGGGAGGGGGTGTGGCTAGATTGCTTACACCCTTGAGAAAATCTGCCATAGCAGGGATAATAATTTGTGACTATTAATTATTCTTATGTGCGCTGTGGAGATTTGCGAGGGAACGGATTTAGTCTGGGTAGCTTGTTCTGCTGCCACCAGAGAGAAGTGCAGTCAGGTAGAAGCTGATGTCCTAATTTTAACAAAGAGTACCACTCAATGACAGGCGGCTCAGAACCTAGACTCACTAGAGATGTAAATATTTATTTTTTGGCATGTATATATTTTACTTCATTGCTTCCACTTTGATTCAGTTTGAGCTAATGATATTTCCCATACCGCAACTGGCTCAACAGTAAATCAATCTTCTATAACATGCTGCAGATAATACTAGCATTCCTTTACTAAAGATTTTCTAAGTGAAAGAAAGCTTATCTTTGAAAAAAGCCAGAAGCAGATGCTGGCCCATCTGAATTAGTGCAACATTGTGTCATCTGTAGTTGTGCTGTTGTGGGAGTGTTCTCTACACTCTCCCTCAGAAGAGTATTCCCATGAGCAATTTTTTCTCCATATATTCACAATACTCCCTCATCTCACCACCTTGGATCCAAATAGCTAGTCCCATACAGGTAAAGCTCATTAAACAAAAACAACAACAACATTGGTTTAATTGCATATGAGACCAGCACAAACATGTGAGGGTCAAAGTACAAAAAAATGGCATGCATGTTTTTGAACAATGCATTTTAGATATGTAATCACACATGCACATGTATGACAATGTAATGCTAAGTTTTAATTGTGTTTTATTGATAGCTATTCAATATAATAGTACATATTATGATATAACTAGTTTACTTCATATTTTTGGATTTTATCCATGCTGCTTTATGTCTTCCTACGTCTTCACCACCATAAGAATCTGCATCAGTTGGCTCCAACCTTCAATGGGAGACTTCAGGCCTCACTTACATAGCGGACAGCTGATTTTATAATTTAACTTGGAAAATCGACAAAGCCTTTATTAAACAATTCTACTACTACAACCATGCCTCTACATTCTGTCCACCTAAATGCTCGTCGCAGCTAGTAGGCTTCAGCTAGCTGATTATGATTAAGCCACAGCTCCTCGGAACTTGCTTATGCAGGTGGTAAGAATTGCCAGCATAGAGCCGCTAGTGTCCAGTTGAGAGATGTGTCAGGAGAGTCCGGATGAGAGAGGGTTGATTTTGCATCCTGGAAGTTGAGCCAAAGGTACCTATACATTCTAAATGGCCTTTGTCAGTAGTGATGGGTGAGTTACGAGTTAGTTCAATTGCATAATGGATGCACTATAAAAATCGGGTGATCAGTTACGCCTTTACTATTCAGTATACAGAACTTGGCCAGAGCTAAAATTAAAACTTAGTTTTCTCTGGGTACTTTTTTCCCCTTTAAATCAAAGAGATTTGACCAGAAAGGAACAACTCGAAACTTAATACACAGGTACACAATGG
>WLWD01000911.1_pt1 | contig 43542 bp, 24 predicted proteins | sample 6712731 | NCBI WGS metagenome assembly WLWD01 (sample SAMN12718690, study PRJNA576275) | sponge metagenome | isolation source: marine sponge | host: Mycale hentscheli | place: New Zealand: South Island, Marlborough, Capsize Point | collected 2014-11-01 | reverse complement strand
AACGTCATTTTAGGTATGTGACCCTGAGAAAAGTTTTCATACTGTATTGGCAAGCTCATTACCCTAGTAGTTATAGCAACCAGCTCATCAGTCTTCCAGGTTTTTTATAGTTACCTTCCTCTGGTGAAGCCTACCTAACCAAGGTTAGAGCAGTTGTCATATAAAGTATCAGCTGGGTGTACACAATCTGGGAGGTATTCACGAGCATGTGAAGTGTTTTCTTGAGCATGTGAAGTGTTTTCTTGAGCCGAATGCAGTGAAAATACAAGTGTGTAAGTATTATGACATCCCATAATGTACGACTGGTTAAAAAATTGTATGTTATACTTTTGAGTAAAACAAAACATTTAGAGGTAAAAATGGACTTGTTTAGAATTACGCATGGGCGCGTTCAATATACAGCATTCAATATGAGAAAATATTGAAGGCTTGTGGGATATGGAAATATCCAATGTATAATATATACGTATATATATGTATATATATATATAATATACACATATATCGTGCTCTTTTTTAGCTGATATATAGAAGTACTTTTGGACAACCATAGAATACAGAGATCGAATACAATTACAGCAGACAAAGAACATTATTATTACCCTATTTACACCACAAGCAACAGTTTCCTTTCTTCTCTTTTTTAGACGACAAGTGAGTGTCAAGAGAATTATGAAAATAAACCAAATGAAGCACCAAGGGTATGAACCCTCAGTGTTACTATACACTAGCCAACTTGTGCATGAAACTATAGACATTAATGCTGTCTTCATAAGAGCTTAAAAGAAATTATTTGCCCACGTGAGTACGGTGTGACTATAGGGGGTGTTACAACAATCGCTTACGATCGTACCGCCAAAAAAATAACTAGCTTTTCTGAAAAAAAAAAAAAAAAATGAAACGAAAAATCTGTCACATTAAGGGGACTTAAAATGTCTAGTGCAACATTTAATTTTAATCTTCAGGAGGCTGCCATCTTCGAGATCAGTGTGACAGAATGACTGACTGACTGACTAACTGACAGACAAACTGAGTACTGTGATCCTATCGCGCATGTGCGCTGAGGGTTAATAAATGAAGCACCAAAGGTGCAAACCCTCAGCACTAAACTATATTATAGCAGCTATTACAAAATCATATCCGACCAAAAGAAAATTTTATTGGTTATTCTAATCAGGTATCATAATAACTCAAGCAATGATAATGGTAAGTATATACGCTGTCTTCATTATAGAAAAAGCTAACAGGCCAAAGAGACTCACTGATATATATTTTCAGCACGAAACTCCACTTTCAGCTCTCCGTTAACTTCCCAGCATACAGCTAAAGTTCTACTACCGTGGGCGGCAAATCATTTGCTCATGTGATTATGATGTGACGAGGACTTGACCCACAAAAGCTGGTACCTAGCTTCCCGTTTTCCCAAAAATCAGCTTGCAAATTAAAAAAGTAGCACTAAAGATTTAAATCGTAGTTCTGAGTAATTCATACTTAAATCAACAGCTAGTTGTCAGTAATCCCCGAAATCAGAGTGTGACAGACAGACTGAAAGACAAACTGACAGGACAACTACTATAACCCTTTCATGCATGCACACTCAGGGTTAATGATTAGATTCAAACATAACTTCTCTCTAGAGCTATATGAATAGTTATCAAGGTAAGCAAAAAAGAAAATTATGTTGATACCATCTTTTAATTGTACTTTTTTTTCTTCAAAACTCTAGATCCGACCCAGCTTACCTGATAGAATTCTTATCTAAACAGGTAGACAAACTATGCACTATTACTTCATTCTTTCCAGCTTCTAAGTTAACTGACACTCTTCTCTTGACCTCAGCTCTATCAGAGTACACTACCACCGATTCCACGGAGCAGTCTTTTACCGGAATCTCCACTACTAGAACACAGCCACCGGGGAAAGCCAACTTACCTAAGTCAATCATTGCCCTGCCGCTGGTTGGCAAAGGGTTGATCTAGTCTGGCGTAACCAGACCCTTTACCTAACCACTACGCGGAGAAGCGGTTAGCCTCGCGTGTGCGCCCCCTTTCCTTTTTATATTAGCCGCTCCCGCGCGAGCGGGTAGTAAAAGGAAAAGGGTCGGCCACGCTAGACTAGTGGCTAGATGTCGGCGGTCTTTCTTTGAGATACATGATACCGTGATACATCTATTTTGTCCACCAAATTTTTGTAATCCGAGATATATTATTAGTAAAGTCTGCCATAAAGGTAGGTTATTCTTTTCTTAAAGACTTGTACAAATAATAGTCCACTATAATTTATATACTTTTTTGAAGATAATAGTAGCTGTACTGCAAATTAGCACATACAAACAGGTATATATACATGCTATCACATTATTACATCTAAGTTTTTTTGTAGTAATTTTCAATTAAAATGTTTTTATTATATAATTTCATCAGACCGTAAGTTACAAAAGTGAGATCAACAACTGTCAAATCACTTTAATAATTAGCTGAGTAGCATGCATTGTTATAACAAGACCACTAGGGCCTGCCACATTATGATTGAAATTTTTAGAACTATTCTATTTTTTATTCTAAAAAATTGTGTTATTATTCCAAAAGAAAAAATATTATTCTATATACTTTCTTATTATTCCAAATTAGAAACAACTAAAATACCCTATTGCAGTAGCTATATTAAGTTGGTACATTATGAAATGAATGAATAAAAACATCAGTCTCTCTTACTGCTATACTACACTGTAAAAATTATGGCGTGAAAACCCACCAAATTCACACCAAACTGGTGGTGTGAATGCCCACCACCTATGCATAGTGTGTCCTTCACACTTTCTTCCTAGTGTGAATGCACACTTAGTTCACACTCAATGGAATAGCATGGACCCTTTACCGAACATTAATTCTATTCATGTGCAGGCAAAAACCAATGCTATTATCATTGTAATCTACCTTATAAATGTTTTGTACACTTGTGTGCTAGATAAGAGAGTTGAGTAAGATTTTAGTCGTCTGCTTAATGAGATCTGAGATTACACTAATCTCTTTTTGGAAAAAAAATGTTGATATGTATTACTAGAATCAATGTAACTTAAAATAATTCAGCATTAATGTAAGTATGAATTCATAGTGATTGTGGTGAGAATTCACGCTAAATTTGGTGTGTACTTCACACAAAAACGATGAGGTGTGAGCATCACACCATATTTTGGTGTGACTATTGTTACAAGTGATTTACGCTTAATTTGGTGTGAACTACACACCTTTTGGTTTACAGTGTAAATTACTGAATATAGAATATCCCATAATAGCTAGCTAATATTTTAGCGAAAACCTTGCATATCCCTTTAAAAAGTTTAAAACCTCTGCTGCAGCTGAATTTTTTTAAATTATCAGAATCCATACCAGACATTTGGAGAATAATGTGGATTAGAGAGTTAAAATGCTCAGCAACGGATGCACCCTCTCTATCCCTTCAAATTTGTAGATTGGTTGGTAATATAGTCGACATGTTCTTGCTGTTTCTGATGCATTATGAAGTTGAGTTGCTCCCTGAGGAGGAGTAGAAGGGAAAAAGGACGGTGTTTAACCAATCTTGAAACAAGAAATTTGAAAACGGTGGTCGCAACATGAAGTTGGAGTAGACCATGATCTTTCTCTGAGTAGCTAATGGGCAATTCCAAGATACTGCACCATCAGTTCCCAAGATACCCTCATAAGAGCAAATTGAGTGTATTCATCCCCTCTAGTTAGCTTTCAGGCTTATTAATTTGTTGTTGCTGTTGTTTCTTTATTGGTGGGTAAGCCGGTGGGTAGGGTTTATAATTTCAAGTACTTTTAGCAGTAATTTTGTAATCTTTCAAGCCCAATTGTATAGTTAGAATGTGATTAATCTTCTCTTGCTATGTAAATTCCTAAACACTACAAACAACAGCAACATACAAGGATGAGGAGTATAAGACTATTGCTATGTGAGCAGCATGAATAAATTGGCAACACATTACATCATAGTTATAGCTGGTTAAATTTTTAAAAGTGGAATGAATTCATTGTATCAGGCCTATAGGCCTGATAAAGTGGAAAGAATTCATTCCACTATAATGACCACATGTTCACTAGAATTCATGGTTTGAATAAATATTATCTGAGTTCTTATTTTGGCAGTAGCTATATGATTAATATTATTTTTAAATGATTTTCAATATTCATTAGCCATAGAGATGGGATGGTGTGAGGGTGTGTCAAGTAAACTCAAAAGAAACAAACTTTATTCATTCTGTATTTTCTATGGGTAGGGGAAGAGACATATTCATTTAGCCATGGAGATGGGATGGTGTGAGGGTGTGTCAAGTAAACCAAAGAGACAAACTCTATTCATTCTTAACATGTTTTTGTGGGTATGGGAAGGGGGTGGGTGGGCAGAGTCGTGTTTTAATGAATTCATTTTACTAACTTTTTGGACTATATCCAAATTGGAATTTTGCATTGAAACTATTAGTGTTCCCCTCGCAGTTCAGCTTCTTTGATGAAGTCAGCATTATCTACCATTTTCATTGCACAGTGACATTAATACCTGATTGGTCTATCAAATGATTTAAAGGAGAGCTAGTGTAAATTAGCCCGAAATTAAAAAAAGACAAAAAGCACAACAAGGTCTTAAATCATCATTCTGAGTAATAACGAACCTAAATCAATGGTTAATTAATTGTCAGGGATGTCCAAGATGAGAGTGTAAAAACAGACAAGCAGTTAAACACATTAGACATTATAACCCTCTTGTGCATACATGCTGAGGGTTAATTAGCTGCATAATATTGAGAAATAGCATAAGAAAATATTTTTCACAGCGCTGTACTATAGCTAAAGGAATGATGACTATAGACAATTCAGTAAGTATTTAAAGAATAGATCAAAATACCAGTGTTTGTGCCAACATTCATGGCTATATACATTACCCCATAGTTATAGTGGGGGGCGTGGTGGAGGGGTTAAAATTCCATTAATAAACAAACTATATCTGGGGTTTTTATCCTTGTATAACTATGGGAGTAATCCACACCTTATGCTACCATTTGAATGAAAAGTAGCTACTCCCTTGACTACAGGTGTGCTTTAATTATATTCATCTTTGGGTTTGCCTGATAGCTACACCCTCATGTCAGCTCTGTAATAAATTAAATGAAATTTTTAATTACAATGAAGCACCAAATGTGCGAACCCCTCAGCGCTATTAAACACCACCTAGCTATTACAATATAATCTCCTTCCAAAAGAACAAGCAATCGTTAGCTATTTAATGAGGCATCAATATAGCTCCAGCATGAAAATGGTACAGGAAAACGCTGTCTTCATAAGAGAAGAAGCTAAACAGGCCAGAAACACTCACTGGTATACATCTTCAACCCGAAACTTCACTTCTTTCAACTCCATTAACTTCCCTGGCAAAAAGCAAACTACACCGCCGGCTGCAAGAAATTATTTGCTCACGTGATTATGACGTGACGTTAGTGGGCGTTACCCACAAAAACTTGTACCTACCCGCAGAGCTGAAAGCTTCGCGTTTCATCAACAATTAGCCCGAAATTAAGAAAAGTAGCACAATAAAAGGTCCTAAATCTTCGTCCTGAGTAAGTCCATACCTAAACCAACGGTTAATTATCAGTAAACTCCATAATCGAAGCGTGAGAGACAGACAGACAGACAGACAGACAAACAGACAGACAGACAGAACGACTACTTTAACTCTCTCGCGCATGCGCACTGAGGGTTAATAAGAATTATGAGGATATTAATAGTAGTAGTCCAATCCATTTGGTACTTTATGAGCATAGCTACTGAAGAGTGCCAACAATTTGCAGATCTAGTTTCTGAAGTTAGCAACATTTGTATGCTAATACTTGACTATTGACGTGAGGAGTAATATTAATTTTGAAATGGCTAGCTATTTAGTTACACATTGTCAGGGTTCTAGAAATTTTTGCTGGGTTAGGGGTGGGGAGGGGGGGTGGGGGGGGGGGAGAGAAGTTCGGAATTAAGGTAAAGGCTCCAGTTTCTTTGGATTTTTGGTGCAACACAGTGTTGTTTTTTAGTAGTTTATTCAAGTTAGTTATATAGAATTGAAAACAATAGCTAATAGCCAAATTCAAAGGTTAAATAAATGAAGCTTATTCATCAGGCTTTTGTTAGTCATAATTTTATCTAAACTATTTAAATTCTTAAATAATTGGAAGTTTTAGTGAGTAAGACAAATTTAAGTTATTAAAAGTAAGAAAAAACTTGCTAAATTTAACTTTTTATAATTAGCTAACTGGAACAGCACTATAAACAACAAGTAGCTACAGAATGGAATAGTTGCTAGGGGGCTAGGGCTAGGGATAGGGCTAGGGCTAGGGCTAGGGAACTGAAGGATGTGAGATAAATTCAACCAAATCATGATTTTAAAACTTTTATTTAAGTGATAGGGGACCATTTTTTGCACAAGCCTTATCCAAACTATGGAACAAAAAAATGCATAGCGAGTTAGCTTTTTAAATAAGAGATTAAGAAAACTTCTATGCTAGTTACAGTGTGCTCTCTTAAAATGCTTTTTTGTAAAAAAAAGAAAAAGAAAAAAAATAAGGAAATATTGATGAATTCTAATTTACAGGTTTTTCAGAATACATATTGATTTTGCTATAGAGTCAACTGAGCTATAGCTAACCACTTGCTTAGCACACTAGCTAGCTCTGCAGCTATTTCCTGGATGAAACTATGACAGTACAATTTTTTAGTACTAGCTACATAAAATTAAGCACCGAAGGTTCGAACGCTCAGCGTTACTACACTAGCTAGCTATTACAAAATAACATAGATTATAGACACTCACCGGTATTTTTTTCAATTCGAAACTCCCCATTCAGCCCTCAGTTAACTTTCAGGCATAAAGCAAAACTATCGGCGTGCAGCAAGGAGTGCAGATAGGGGGCGTTACCCACAAAAGCTAGTACCTGCGCGGAGCTGACAGATTCGAGTTTTCTAAAAAAAAAAATTAAAAAAAAAAAGAAAAAAAAAAAGAAAGAAAAAAAAATCAGCCCGAAATAAAAAAAAGTAGCCCCAAAAGGTCTCAAATCGTCACTCTCTGAGTAAGTTCGTACCTAAAAACGGACAAACAGACCGACAGAACGACTACGATAACTCTCTAGTGCATGCGCGCTAAGGGTTAATTAAGAGTAGTTGTCTGTTACCCGCCATTAGATACATGGTTTGGAAATCCAGGTACCAAATCATCATTAAGGTCTATGAATGATTGAGAATATATTTAGCTAAATGATTACTTCAAGAGAATTTTTGATATATGATAAATTGACAAGTAAGGAAGTCATTTATTATCTTTGTTGAGGCCAGTAGTTCATTCAATATGATTGGTTGATAGGAATTGTGTACATAGTACTTTACCTCAAATTAGTTTTATTAGTGTAGCTTATACTACTGCTGCCTGTGACATGTCTGATACTACTGGGAAGAAGAAAAAAGCTGCCAAAATTTTTACAAAGTGTTGGTCAGATTTGAAGAAACCTTCCAGGATAAAAAGTGAGAATTGAACTTACTGTTTACTCTAATAATTAATGGCATTTAATTATGAAACCCAATCGCATAGACCAAATATACATATGTTCAATAGCTACACCTTTGCTTTCTTTGTTGTAGCTATTAATAAACTTTCATTTTTATATATCTAAAGTTGCACACTGAGAGTTAATATAGATCGTTCCTTCTTAGCTACACCAGCACATTATTCAGAATTCTATAGTTAAGCAAATGCACCATCCCTCAAGTACTAATATTATTAAATGTTTAATCATTAGATGCTGCAGAGGTAACAGAATCTGGTAAGTTCATTTCTAGCATTAAAAATTAATTATTATTAAATTTAATATATTTCCTTATTTTATGGCATAGTCATAGCTAGTTTGCAGTAAACAGCGGTAGCAGTGCTTGATTCAATAAGCGTGGGAATGTAACTGCTTTAAAAATCTTCAGACACATTTGTAACAACTTAGTATACAGTATTACTGGTCTGTATGTGTTGGCAGCATAGCTTTAAAAGAAGGTTAGGTTGAAGATTTTCTTCCATTCAGGCTTGTGGTGATAAACCTTATAACTACTGCTTATACTGGAAATTTCACTATTATGCACCAACAATATTAGCTAATGCCTGTTCTTTTTACTTTTTCACTTTCTTTCTGTAGTTTACAATGATGAAAATCTTCTTGAAATGATTAACGAACAGTTTAAGGCAAGTTGAGATAGCTATGTGTAAATTAATAAAACCCAATAATAAACTGTAAATTCACATGCACAACCTTTTATCATGTAAGGCGGCAGCTATGTAGTGTAAAAATTTGCTTCGTTAGTTAAATATTTTTTAATTAGTAAGCATGCATTATAAAATGGGTTTAAACATTAATGTTGCATTATACTTTTAATAATGAGTGGAGATGTGGCTAAACATTATATATAATAATACGCGCTATTACCATCTCTCTCACTCACTTTCTTTCTTCATAGTAACACAATTTGGGCTCAAAGCAAGCATATAAAGCAGCAAGTGTCTAGCTCACTAAGCAAATTAAACTGTTCTCAAGCACCAAGACAAAAAAACATACATTTGTATACACTTTACATTAATATATTGCCGCAGTAAGAACTCTAAGACACCGAAATACAAAATAAGTTATTACATCAAAAAATAGTTGTAAGTCATGGATGTAATGTGTCATGAGAAGTATTCTATGTAAATCTTTTTTTTGCAGCCAAAGCTCTTCAATGATGCAATTCACAAAACAATTTCACTAAACAAAATAGAAGTTGCATTTCTTCAAACTCCTGAGTTTTTTCGTCTCAAGAATATAAAGCAACTTGGTAAGCAGTTGGCGTATTATACCACCTTGTTAAGTGAAGAATGTTATGTTAGTTAATGGCACTGAGTATCTGAGCATTTATCTATTGATCATTGAGGCTGAAATTCATGTTTGAATAATTCAAAGTAATGTCTTATTAAATTACATGTAAAGTGGAAGAGAAATGTTGGGCTTTTGTATGTCTTTTTTTTCAGGTGCAGCCTGTCACGTATATCCTGCTGCTGTGCACACAAGATTTGACCACTCAATTGGGTAACTCTATTATTCTGTTATTTTGGGTCTCTCAGAAATACTTTATCATTATATTCCTACCACACATGCATTAATGGAAATCAAATGTGACAGACTTAGAGTATTAATGAATATCAAATCAGTTTGACAGATTTCGTTTGCATTGGTTATTTACAACTTGATGGATAGTATTATGTGCTTGAATATTGCATTCCAAGAAGTTAATTAATTCTTTGCTTGAAGTAAAATTTCTATTCTATTTCCTGTTTCCTGTTCCATAGAGTCTGTCATCTTGCTGGCGAGTTGGTTAAAACTCTTCAATATAACTACAAGACTGCTGGCGGTAAAGGAGATGTTTTTTCAAAACAAGAAGAAATGTGTGTTCGTCTTGCTGGGCTTTGCCATGATTTAGGTGATTATATGTTATTAGTATCTACATTATGTTTGGAGAAAGGAGTTGGAAGGAGGCTGCAAGATTAAATGTTATGGCATAAAACTATTTCTCCAAATTATCTCACATAATGTATGAAATAATTTGGTTCAAAGATATTAGATAAAACCAAAAACATCCTCCAAACAAAATAAGAAAAGCTAGTAATAATTGAGGTTTTAATGACTTGAATTTCCCATTTTATTTGCTAAATTCTTCAAATTTGACATAACTAAATTACCTTCCTGCATTTAGATTCTTTTTTCTCATTTCTTATTTACATCAAGAGTGTTCAAATAGTATAACTTCATTAAATATCCTTCATTCTGTGCAAGCTTACTCATTTTAGTAAAAGAACTTGTAATCTAACATTAAATTATAATAACTTAGTATATAAATTAATCCTTCACTTACTTATGGTCAAACTTCACTACTGCAATTATATACTTTAGTATTATACTAAAACTTTTTTTTTGTTGAAAGATTCATTAAAAGTGGAGAATTCACAGTTTCTATCAGAAGCATACTTTTCTCTGAGTTTTGTAATCCTACAGATATTTATTCTGTGTTTGGCATCATCATCATACTATTTTTAGGTTTGGTGATATTATCTCACTATATTAAATAGCTTGTATAGTAACCAACAGCCTAGATTACTGATTTCCAGGGTTTTTTCAGCTACCTTTCTCTACAAAAGCTATCCAGCTTAATATTATTAGTCTGCTCATGATACATCTCTGCCATATCATATTATACAATGGGTAGGTGATTCGCTTTGCTAACTTTTGTGCTCAAATCTTGCCAACCTTAGCCCTGGTCCTGTATCCCACACGAGTCCCAACTAGTCCCAAGACCTTTATATATAACACAGTCATCATTTACCTTCTTTGGCCCATTTTGTTCTAGGGCCCTCCCCCTTTGGTTTTTATTTTTAATGTATCCCCAAGTCAAATCAACCAGCTGCCTAACCCTATATCAGCCAATTTTCCAACAAACTCCAGACTGATTTACTATGTAACTTCATGCTCCAACACTCTTTGCTGTTGCAAGCTTATTAGTGCCTAGCCTTCTAGATCTGCCCATGTGTGTGCTCTATATAGTTGTTTAGTAACTGTTCTGTGATAAAAGTGATTTCACCTTCCAAAATTGTCGTATACAAAAAAATTAAAAAGACAAAACAGAAGATTTTTTTGACATAATAGAGTGATATGCATAAATAATTAAATTAATTATATAGAGTGAAAAATTGCTGTCCTTTTAGCTACAAAAAAATCTATTTCTTTAACTTGTAGAAGCTGGCTTTGCCAATAAATCCAGGTAGCTTTATCCCTGCCTAAAGTCAACTGTCTGGATTGGGACAGTTATGAGCAAAACTTCATACTTATTTTGTCTGCATCACAATGTAATTCCAAATAATTGAATGTTTTTATTTAGGTCATGGACCGTTTTCTCATTTGTTTGAAAAAGTAAAAAAAGAAATCCGTGGCAAACAAGTAATTTTTTAATTTAACATTATTAATGTTATCTTTACATGGTGAAGTTAGCTAGAAGGTACTGGGCATAAAATGCTGTATTTTTTTCACTTATTTGTAGTAGTAGTCTTAAATTTAATTTCAATTTAAATGAATTTTGCATAACCTATAATTTAGTGCAAATAACTTATCGTAATTTCTAAAGTGTGTGAAAAAATATATATTTATACAAGAATATAACACTTGAGAATTTGAGTTCTGCATGTATGTCTGATCTTTGAGATTTTTCTGCAGAATTTATATGTAAGTAAACACATAGCCAATATAACAACGATTGAAAGTTATTCACAATACTATGAATGATTAGTGTGGCCTAACTCTTCACAAATTGTTTAGAAGACTCTTTCCTGTATGAATGTATGAATATAAAATATATATAATAATATACATATTATTTCTTTCTGAGTCCCAATGAAACCACATACAGGCCATTAAAATTATTTGCAGTAAATTGCTGCTATTGCTGTTGTTTGTTTGTTGTTCCTATTTTACTAAGAGTCAACTTAGATTTTTCTAGTTCTGTGAATGAACATATAACAAAAAATTGTGAAATTGGTGAAAAATTATAACAAGGTTAAATTTCCGGTGTTTATCAAATAATTCAATTATGTGCTTTTTCCAATTAGTGCCTAGAACATGAAGACTTATCTGTCTTAGTGTTTAAATGGATACTAATCGAGCACATAGATGTCCTAGTTACCTTTGTAGAAGTTGGTCTGGAAGCTAAACATGTGGACATGATAGAAACAATGATAGTTCCAAAAAACATAGACGAGGTAAGTCTATATAAGTGCACATTTTTCTTAATAAATTTTTTACATACTAGGTCACATATATAGCTTATGGCACTAATACTGATTGCTGAAATAATTAAGATCATCATTAACATTGTTGCCTTTACTTTTTTATAATAATAATGATGATGATGATGATGATGATGACGACAATGACAATCATGATGATGGTGATGATAATAATAATAATAATAATAATATTATTATTAATACTATTATTATTATTATTAATATTATTATTATTATTATTATTATTATTGTTATTATTATTGTTATTATTATTATTATTATTAATACTGGTAATAAAAATATGGTCCTGTTTTATAATAATACAGTTGTGTGTCAGCAACGACAGTGTGTGTATTCATGGATAATTCATTAGCTGAGCTGAGTTAGTAAAGTCTGGTCAGTAACAAGTCAGCAAAGCATTGTCAGTAACCACGATGGTGGGTGTGGGGGTTTGGCTTGGTCTGTCACTGTCTGGGTTGGCAGTACAAGTAGTCTCCCCACACTACTTCTGGCACAGCTGGTTAGTAGATGCTGCCACCAGACTTCTGTAGCAGGTGATGTAATGTTCCTTACTGTATCTACCCACAAGCTTTCCCTTGGGATTGTCAGGAGGTAGGTTAAATAAACATAATACAGTAGAAGCATACACACAAGGACTAGTAGACATATACAGAGCGATTTGGCATGAGCAGCTTGGTCTTTATAATAGTGACTAGGCTGCTCATGCTCACAAAAAGTCAAATAAGCATGACTTTACAAGTTTATGACCTCATGATGAAATGCTAATAAATTAAGTACTCTTTTTGACTTTAGCTAATGTGTTTTGTGAATGCATGAATGCAATGAATTAATGTGTACTGTTTGAATGAATGGATACTTTTAATGTGTTCTGTTGCACTTGGAGCTGTGGAGTGATGTTGAATTGTTCTTTGAAGTCCAGCACTCCACAGTGGGTAGAAATGAGAAAAAGGTGCTGGCAGTGTATGTAGTCATCATTAGTTCATTAGCTGAGCTGGGTTTGTAAAGTGTCAGCAATACCACAGACTGTGTGGTGTGTATTAATGAATACATAGGTCAAGAAGAGTAAGAGAAGACAAACTAGACTGCCGTAACTAATCCAAGAAGATGATAATAATACCATAATGCTACTGCATTCCTAATTTGCAAATGATAGTACATCAAGTGCCACTGTGTGGCGGAGTAAATTACTAGTAATAATACACTTCTCTGTCAGTATCGACCATGACAACAACTACTGAGCCGGATTGGAAAAGTATAGTCAGTAATGGGTCGGTAAAGAGTCATGAGCAATTATGACAGTAATGTGGGGTGTTTGTGAATATGTGGGTCAAGAAAAGTAAGTGAGAAAAAAGCGGACTATAATGTAACTTAACCAAGGTGGTAGGGATAATAACAATGAATGAAAATACCTTATGCTACTGTATTTTTAATTTGCGAAAGTTAGTACATTAGGCGCCATTGTGTGGCGGGGTACTTAATAGTCAGTATTATGTTATTGTTATTGTTATTGTTATTATTATTATTATTATTATTATTATTATCATTATTATCATTACTATTATTATTATTATTATTATTATTATTATTATTATTATTATTATTATTATTATTAACAAGTGGTTAATGATGAGATTGTGACTACTTTCTAACTAATAGTATTGGGTTTGAACTGAAGCCTTGTCATTTGGGAGCAATGTTTTTTTGTCAAACATTCCAAATAAAATGCTTATCCTCGTCACTCTATTTAATGTTTCATTAGAATTAAATGAAACAATATGTCTCTATGTAATAGGCAACATACAGAGTAGTATGCAATATAGCCACAGGACCTTCCTTAGATTTATTTACATTATAACACCTGAGGTAGTACTGTAGTACATGGAGTGATATCAATTAGCTATATGAGAAATAATTTTAGTTTTTAGTTTTAACAATGCTAGCTATATGTTGTATCTTTTCTTCAGAAAAAAAAGGCATATTTATATGAGGTAAGAGAACATGGCGATTTGAAAGCCGTGAAATACAGGTCCTTTTTTTTTTTTAAGATTGTAGCCAACAAAAAAAGTGGATTGGATGTGGACAAGTGGGACTATTTTGCCCGTGACTGTCAATATCTGGGACTTTCAAATGAATTTCTTTATGGGTAAATATTGTATTTTTACAAATAAAAGTTATATTAAAAAATTAGTAGTGATTGAGATTGAGATTAAGGGGGCACATTAATGCATGTAATCAGTTCTTATTAAGCTGCAGTTTAAACACACGGCTTTCAGTCTGCCTCATTCTATTGACCATAAGGATTATCTTCTTTCCAAAGATACATTAACAGTCGTGTTTGAGACTGCTCATGTTGACTGCTTGAGAGTGTTCAGGAGAAATATTTGGAAAGCTAGTTTTTTAATAATGTCATGTTGATAAAAGAATAATAGTAGTTTTTTCTCTATTTTAACAACCTTTACAGTATATATAATATATAATTATATATTTATAGTATATATATAATTAAAGCTTAACCATGTTACTTCTCAATTATTAAATGATTGCATGACTTATAAGATGATACATAATGATACTTGTAAAGTGACATGAGACCAACAAGTGTCAGGTTTAGTGATTAGCATAGCCCTCCAGCTATGGTAAAGTATATATAGGTAAACAACTAGAAGGCTTGAGCAGAGAGCGAAAGAACATTAGGGTGCACATGAGAGAGTTGACAAATTTTTTTTCACTTATTGCTAAACATGCTTGGTAAGCTACATCACCCCATTACAAGGGAATAGGTAAGAATTGTAGATAGTACCACTAAGAATTGTGAGCTAAGGATCAAGAAATCTCTACACATACAGATGACACTATAGAAGACAATAAAAGCACAGGTTTTGAGCTACCCGGATGCTGGCCGTCTATATTATGTTTACAAATCTCAGCAGGAAGTTTACACCTCATTGACCCCTCAGAAGGACTTCAGCAAGAAGTATAAATGTCAAGGGTTGCTTATATAAAGGTGTTAATTCAGAGAAAAACTACCAATATGGTAATTATTTCAGCTGAATGACTAGACCAATAGCAAAGTAGTGATTATTCTATTAAACAAATTTAGTACAACTGACTAGTAGCTCTTACTTATTCATTTAATTTTCAGACCAGGTATGGAAACTCCACACAATGAATCACATTATAAAAATGTGTTTTAATACCTTGTACATGAAGTATAGCTAAGCCATCTCATTTGTGCTGAAGTACACTTGTGAAGGTAGTTATATATGACTAATTAGTCTTTTGATTTCTTTTTTGAAACTTTTAAATAGTTAACAGACTCAAGAGTTCTCATTTTTTATATTATTAGGCGCACAATGAACTTAAGCCGCATTATTCAATTTGATGATGGAACACAGCACATAGGTTTTATGGAAAAGGTGAGTCAAAGTGAATTTTAATAGTTTAAAGGGCCATATTTTCAGGGGGGCAGGGGGTGCGACTGCCCCATTGATAGTTTCTTATTGTTACTTCATTTACATAGCACCTAGCATAGTTGTGGTATATTTAGAGTATTAGCTAGCCATGAGAAAAAAGGTATTGATAAGTTAAATACATAATCATTAAATCAAATTTCAAACAGCCAAAGCTCAACTAACACATTAGCTATTCTTTCATTTATTTTTTTATACTTGGTGGTGAAAAGCTTCGTTAAAAAATCAGGCTCTATGGAAAATCCAATATTATTATTCTTACCGTTTTGGTTTTAATAAGACCTCATAGCTTCTTTTTTTAAGGGCATCTGCTATTAGTTATATACATAATATTTATAGCCCGTTACCCGAGCGACCCCGCTTGTCGTTAAGAACTATAAATCGGATACAGTCTGGTATGCTCGTAAGAAAATGTATTAGCGGGGAAAAGTCTGATATAGTTCTTAACAACCATAATTATGGTGGAAGGCAGATCAAAGCAAAATGGAATAATGAAGAGTTTGGGACATATTACATTATATATATTACATTATATATGCATATATATTTATATCATATATACATAATATATGTAGTTTATTAAAAGTTTGCCTATGCTATATATAACTGACATTAAGCATTTGCCACCACCTGCCCCTCCCTCCAAGTAATATTTTTCTAGCAGCCCTGTATATATAATATATTGTGTGTGTATTATATATATATAATATATATAATATATACAATATTCATTATTATGCACTTATTAGGAGGCTCAAAGTATCTTGGGAATGTTCAGAACTCGTGCCGTTCTTTATCAGAAAGCCTCTCACCACAAAGTTTCTGATGGAATGGAATTGATGTAAGTCAAACTCAGGTTATTGTAAAGCAAGAAAGTTTGGCATAACAAATTTATTTTAATATAGTACCATTGGTACAACAAACCCACAGCTTTTCAAGACTTGAACATCTAGACAATTTCAGAGCTAGTTAACTGGGGAAGTTAAACTTGGTATATTTTGCAGTATCCAAACTTGCAAGCAACCAGGCTTACAACTGAACTTTGGTTTGCAGAACCAATATAGGAAATGTAACCCTAGTGATGCTGAAAATGCTTCAATCTTTGTGCGATTGAAAAACAGACAAATAGACAGACTGGAAAAATAAGCACACTATAATCTGCTTTATTGTGGTAGAAATTTAGGAAGACTTGCTAGGTATATAGCTGTTACCAGGAATGAACAATTAATCCAGTTTTCACAAATAGTAATTATCAGACTCTGGTATCAGGACTAGGCTATCAAACCTGGTTAGCTTGATATAAAAAGTTACGTTATAGTATGCACTATAGATAAAACTCACTGAAAGGAAGAACAACAAAGACAGTAAATGAGTGGTAGCTAGCTACAAGAATAATAATTGTGGCTTAAACATAGATGTATTGAAAAAGTAGCTATTTATTTCATGGAAATGTTTACTAAGGGTTGAATGGAAGTAAAAATCAGACTGAAGATTGATGTGTGACCATATAATACTAGCATCAAAATTAGTGCTAAAACACACTATGCTATAGTATGTTAAAGACAAATACAAAATATTATTTGAGGTTCATTTTGTGATATGCTAAATGATAATTTGTTCATGTATGCTTGAAAAAAACATTTTGAAAGAGAATTTATTATCGTATTTTAGGATAATTGACATTTTGGTGAAAATCAAGGATGAACCAATATTTCGTGTTGATGGTCAAAAGAAGAGTCTAAAAGAAATTATCGATGATTGTCATGGACCCACACATGATCTCAAGGGTTACTTGGGCCTAACTGATAGTGTCCTGGATATTATGCAAAATGAAACCGTCGAGGTTGGAAAAATTATAGCACAAATATAATATCATAAACAGTGTCACTAAATTCATTTGAGTCTGGTCTCATAGCATTGAAGCAATTTAAGTTTGTGATATATCAAATTACCTTTAACTAGAAACATATTGGATATGCTACAATATTTGTTAATTGAAGATTTACTTATTAGTATAAATTTTATTGAATAAAGTACTTTGAACGTGACCAACAAGTAATCAATTAATTAGTAATTAATATACAGGAGTAGCTCTACAAACCTGAGTCTCATATAATTCTCACATGACCAACAAGTAATTAATTAATTAGTAATTAATATACAGGAGTAGCTCTACAAACCTGAGTCTCATATAATTCTCACATGACCAACAAGTAATTAATTAATTAGTAATTAATATACAGGAGTAGCTCTACAAACCTGAGTCTCATATAATTCTCACATGACCAACAAGTAATTAATTAATTAGTAATTAATATACAGGAGTAGCTCTACAAACCTGAGTCTCATATAATTCTATCAAAAATGATATTATTTTAATTATTATATTAATTTCAGAGCCCCAATGTTATCAATATTGATAAATTAAATGAGGTGAGTACAAATTTTTTTATGTCAATCTTTAATTAATATAATGGATTTAGAGCCCCAAAGTCAATATTTTTAAATTAAATGAGGTGAATACAAAATTTTTAATGTCCATCTGTGGAGGGGTAGGTTCGTCGCTGCCACCAGGAGAAAGAGGTGATGGTCAATAATTATGTTATTAGAGAGATAGAGAGTAGTCGCCCCAGAGAGTCCCCAGAGTGTTCGACCCAGAGTCGGTCCTTAGAGTTGACAATCAAGCTCATAGATTCAACTAATCTCACTGAATCTCACTGACTCACAAAACTGAATCTCAAACCCACTCGTACCAGCCTGAGGTATATGTAACCAGCCACCATGTGGGGGTGATGAATAAAGGTGGTGAATATGTTTGCATGCTACTGTTGTGAATGGGTGTCAGGTAATTGGTTCTCAAATTCTGGACAACTTCCTGAATTGGTGTTCCCACACAATCTTTAATTAATTTTGTGTTAGCAAAATGAAATATTATTATCACTCTTGCTTTGCCATAAGGCAGAATATTTCCACTTCAATGCTTCAAAACTATACTTTTGGATAAAACCAATGAGAACTATAGGTTATTAGGAGTACATTATATATTGTGGATCACAATTACTGCAAAACTGTACATATACTCCATATATAGCTCATGTAAGTCCTTTCTTTTATAAATTCATTACACCAATATGGAAGAAAGAAAATGAATTGCCATTGAGAAGAACAATAAAATTACTACTACTGACTGAAACTATTGCTCTGAAATATCTCGCCATATCACACTTGACTGATGTATAAGTATAATTTATACCATGTTGCTATGGTAGCACCCATGGATTAAAATGTTATTCCCCTGTAATATTACCCTCCAATTGCCTGCGGAAATAAAAGTTTGTACCTAAAGATTGTTAAAACTGCAAGCAGAAGATTTTTTTTGACACAATAAAGTGAGATACATGAACAATTTTGGTATTAAGCGATTAATAGCTATATCACATTATTTTTTAGCTATGAAGGAAAATCACTTTTACTTGTACGAAGCTGTATTTGAAACATTTACTTGACAAATGCAGTATGTGTGAGAAGATATATTTCATAAATACTATTTTATTGTTGTTTAATTAAAGAAGTTTTGGAGGATTGTAATTACGTTTATTGTTGATTTTACTTAGGCACAAAGGCTTTATGAACGAATTAAGCAAAGAGAACTATACTGGTGTTTCAAAGACACAGAGGCTAAAGTACGTTTATATTGTATAGTTGTCATTATTTTAACATCTTTAATAAATGTAGAGACATATTTATATATAATACTTATTACATGAGTCAGAGTGTGATATGGTGAAATATTTCATGTATTTATTTTCACGAGCCAGAGGTGAGTGAAAATAAAGCCTGGGAGTGAAATATCTTGCCATATCACTCTACTTGAGTGTAATAATTGGTATATTCTAAGCTAGGTATCTTCACTGCTATAGTTTATACAAGGACCAACTCATGGTGTAAAGTTGGCTGTAAAGGCTCCCTACACTCCCAGCTGATATTTAGCAGCAACTGTAACTGGGTTGGGTAGGTTTCGCCAGAGAAGGTAGCTGTAAAAAACCTGGAAAACTGGTGAGCTTAGGCCACTTGCTATAACTACTATAAGGGTAGTGACTTTGTGCAATACAGCATGAAATAACACCATGAGATAACATGAATTATTTCACAGGTCATGTACCTAAAAATAACCATATGAAGATATCTAGCTTGGAATAAATATATATATAATATACATAACATAATTATACTATATATAAATACAAATAATAATGATACAAAAATTATCATTTGATCTCAAAAATATAAATTATATACTGTATGTATTTACAGGTTTAGCTAGAAAAAATATGCGGAGTATAACTAAGATAAAGTATACAATGAAAGATGTAATATTCTGTAATTAATAATTGTCTCAAATTGTAATTGACTTAAAAGTCAGTACAAAAGGTGTGATCAACATCATTAAAACTTTACGGTAAGAGTCAGAAAACTATTGGCAGCAGGTAGCTTTTAATATAATAATATATTCAAGTACTGATGTATCTTCATTAAATTTTTGTGGTACTAAACCAAATCTGTCTATGGCTGTATATAGCACTATACTCCACAAATAATACACTTTTTACATTTAAAATTTTAATTTGTTTTACTTATATTTATCATGTGGGGTTATAGTAGGCATTTTAATTCACAATTAAAAGTATGTCTTGTAGTTACGCAAAGCAATGTCAATTTCTTATTAAATTTTTATAGAATTTGACAGATCAACGGAAATTAAAAAAAAGTTTGAGTGGAAAAAAGCAAAAGGATAAAGTAGTACAGGCAAGTTAATATTACAAACTAGCAAATTATAGCTATAATGATCAATTCTGCTAATGTATTAGGATGTCAAAATATCATATACATCTGAAAAACGTCCACAACCAGTTCATGCAGTGAATTTTTTTGAGGTAAGGAAAAAAAGCTATAATAATACAGCACATGGATACGTACTAAATTGATCATGAAGTGAGCACTAAATTAACAAATATTTTCCTGACTTTTTTTCTGAATAATTTTTTGTATTCTTGTACCTCTGGAACAGCTGTTACATTATTTTATCTTGTTTCAATACATGTTTGTAAATAGACAAAATCTCGCAACAAAAAAAGGGAAGCTAAAGACCAGGTAGTATTGTAAATTATCAATGTTGAGTGATGTATAGTAAGTGGGGGTTGCAGAGAGGGAGGGAGAATAGATAAATAGATAAATTGCAATCAATGTAACCTTAATTTTAATAAATTCTAGCAAATAAGCAGAATAAATACATAGTGACCACTGTGTAGTACTATTTTAAGCCTATTATGCTATTTAAATGACACAAATTCATATTAATTTTTTTAATTTAATGCAAATGTATTGTAGAAAATACCAAAGAGGAAAGGTGTAAAAAGAATAACTATAGATAAGGTTAGTTTTTGTTAAACTGTATAAATATATGCTTGTCTTTAAGTAACAACAACCGACGACAATGACGGTGTGTGTGTATTCACACAAAATGGTGATGTGTGTGAAAAACTGAGCCAGGTTGGTAAAGAGTCATACATAACAACGACGACAGTGGTGAGTGTATACATATGGGTCAAGAATAGGTAGGTGAGAAAATAAGCAGACTATATGATGTAACTAAACAAAGTACAGTAAAACTTCTATTAACGACCTCTCTGAGAAGCAATTGACCTCATCTGGAGAGACCAAATCATGCGCCCCGATTGCAACTACAACAAATATAGTGCATTTAGAACCTACCAGAAGCAACCACGTCTTATTTCCGACCAGTGACCAATTTCTCAGTCCCATGTTGCTCAAAATAGCTACATTCGCCCCTCTACGAGCGACCAAAGACCACACCCATTGAAAATTTGAGAGATTGCGGTATCACGTAAGTTAATAAAAAATTGCATACTACACTACTTCTACAGTATCTAATTTTGTCTGGGACAAAAGGTCTTCGCTAAATGCTTGCTGAAAGTTTGATGCTTCTATTTTAATCTTCATCTGAACAAAAAGTGCAGGAAATAATGTCAACAGGACAGCAAGCTACTAGGAAAAAATCACCTGGCTTACTACCAAAATAAAGACTGGTATGCTTCGTTGCAAATACTGCTTCAAACAATCCCCTTATTCTGGAAAGTTTTTTTTTACAGAAAATTGCATCTCCAGTGGCAGCACATCTTTATCAAAGTATAGATAAATGTGGTGGAGAAATAGCTAAGTTAGCTGTACCAGTAGACACAGCAAGAAGGCAATTGAGACTTCAGAAGAATAAATTTCTTGTAAGATGTTTGTCATTGGCACCATTCAGATAACCACAATAAGACATGCATTATTAATGAATGTATTTTTAATTCAATTTTCCCTAACTCTTTATCACAAATAATGACATTTACATAAGAACCTCTGACATGAAAGGACCAACCTCTGAGAAGAGACCAAAAGTCCCATCCCTAATGTGGTCCCTATTCGGAGGTGTTACAGTAGTAGAAAAAAAACAAACCTTATGCTACTCCATTACTAATTTGCAAAAGTTTTGCAGGGTACTTGCTTAGGTGACATACAAAACAATGAGAATACACACACACATATATTTAATAATTAACCATGGGTTTGAGAAGCCCTCAAGAGAGATCGGTTGTCTAGCGATAATTCAGAGAGGTTTAACTATTTTATACCATAGTTGCCTTTACTGTCAAATGGTTGTAGAATATTGCTATTATTTGAGGGGAAAAATATGTCCAGCATTAGTTAACGGTTATTGCAGCCGGGGGCTACTCCAAAAATACACACCACAAGAAGTGTACTTTTGTTCTGTTTCCGCCTGCTTTAAACAAATAGTGGTCGTAGAGCGATGATATCCAATGATTCCAGGGGGAAAATATAGCCAAGGTCACTCCAAATTGCCAACTACAAGAAATGTACTTTGCTCCTCGAAACACAACTCGCTAGCCAATTGTCATTGTGTGGACCAACATTAAGCATATTTTGTTGAAGTAGCACTTGCTAGATAGAGAGAAATTATCTTTTCGTTAGCAAAGAATCTTGACGACCATAACACAAAAGATTATATAACACATAGAAAAAATATCACGTGATCATAGGGTAAGTCACAAAAAATAATAATGATGTCATAAGTGGTAATAACAGTAAACATGACTCGATGATTGTCTGACAAGCGTGTCCAGATTCTCCAATACTCTTTCTCACGAGAAGGCAGACAGATCTTTCAATCCTGTTAGTGCACGTAGTCGTGAGAATTTCTCATGAGTGAGCCCTTTCATTAAGATGTCAGCAATCATGTCATCAATGTCATCAGTCCGACTGTACTGTAGCTCAATAGTACATAGTCTTGGACTTTCTCGTGAACAAAATGATAAGGAATGTCTATATGCTTCATTTTGCTGTGAGAGTGTGGTTGCTGAGAGATGGCAATAGCTGCTTGATTGTCCTCATAAATCACTGTTGATCCTACTTGCTCATGACATAGGTCATTCATCAACTGTCTCATCAAGGCAGCTTCTTGCATTGCCCCTGCTAGGGCAACATACTCTGCTTCAGCAGTAGACAATGCCACACATGTCTGTTTCCTACTCTTCCAGCTGACTACTGCTCCACTTATAACAAATAGATATCCAGATGTAGACTTGCGGTCGTTACCGTCTCCCGCCCAGTCAGCATCAGAGTAACCAGTTAGGATAGCTGCATTATCTCCATCCTTTGTATATTGAAGACCATAACTGACAGTGCCTCTCAAGTATCTAAAAATACGTTTCACAGCAACCCAGTGCTCCATTGTGGACTTTGAACGAAACCTTGCCACATTTCCGACAGCAAAAGCTATATCTGGTCTTGTCCATCCAGACAAATATAATAAAAGTCCTACTGCTGACTGATACTGTGTAATATCAACAGTGTCTGACTATTCAGTGGCTTTAATCAGCTTGATTCCCGGAGTAACTGGTGTGATGGCAGATTTTGAGTTTTCCATACCAAACTTACGGAGAACAGCTTCTGTGTAAGCCTTTTGGCCAATCCATATGTTACCAGTGTCGGAGCTCTGCTTCACGTTAACTCCAAGAAAATAGTGGAGTTCACCCAAGTCTTTCACCTAAAATTTCCTTCCAATATCAGCTTTCACTTGATCAATTTTCCTTTGAGACTTTGCTGCTATCAATATGTCATCAACATAGACAGACAAAATAATCAGATCATTGCTCACAGAAGTATAAATGCATGGATCATTTGCACTCTGGGTAAATCCCATTGACTTGAGATGCGAGTGCAGCACTAGATTCCAACACCTGGAGAACTTTTTAAGTCCATACAGACTTTTCTTCAAGCGACACACTAGATGTTCCTGACCATTGGCAATGAATCCTTCCAGTTGATTGATATAGACTGTTTCTTCTAAATCACCATTAAGAAAAGCAGTCGTTATGTCCATCTGGTGTAATTTCAAACCTTCCTGACAAGAAAGAGCTATAACTGACCGAACTGATTCTGGCCGTACGACTGGACTGAATGTCTCGACTAGCCAAGCCTTACACCTTTCAACTGAACCATCAGCATTGGTTTTTAACTTAAACACCCACTTGCTGCCAATTGCCTTGCGACCCTCTGGTATTGGAACTAAATCCCACATGTCACAATAACGAAGTGATTCCATTTCAGTCTGCATGGCACGAGTCTACCCTTGACTCTTGAATGCATCAGTCACTGACTCCGGTTCCTTCACACTGGTCAAATTGCACTCAAAGCCATAATAATTTGGTAGCTTTCGCTCATGCACCGATCGCCGTGGAGTCACAGCGGATGGCACAACTTGAGGAGGTGCAGATAACTCGAGTGTAGCTGACTCAGCTTGAGAAAGCTCAATGATGGGAGACCCCACCGTACGAAATTCTACTCCCTCAGAGGGTTCTTCTGGATACTCCAGAACCACCTGATCCTCAGATTCCTGTGATCCAGACTCCTCCATTCCAAACTTTTGCTCATTAATAATAACATCTCTGCTGTAACATACTTTTCCTTTAAGAGGGTCATAGAGTCTATACCCCTTGTACCACCATATCCTACCAGAATGCACTTTTTGGATTTAACATCCAGCTTCTTTCTCTCTTCTTTCGGAATGTTTACATAAGCTTGACATCCGAAAATCCTCAATCCGTCAACTTGAGGCTTTCTCCCAGACCAGGCTTCGTAAGGATACCAGCCACTGCCTTAGTAGGGCTTCTGTTATGTAAGTATGTCACAGTTGACAGAACTTCTGCCCAAAAAGAGCATGGTAACTTAGAGTTTACAAGCATTGACCGTGCCATTTCAACAAGTGTGAGATTCATTCGCTCTGCGATGCAGTTCTGCTCCGGATTGTTTGGAATAGTAAGATCACGGTGAACTCCTTCTGTCATCAGGTATGACTCAAATTCTCTGGACGTAAACTCTCCCCCATTGTCTGTTCGGATGACTTTAACTTTTTTCCCTATCGACTTTTCCACTGCAGCTTTCCACTCTCGAAATTACTCAAAAACCTGATCCTTACGATGTAAAACATATATCCACACATAACGAGTTTTATCGTCAATAAAAGACAGGAAGTACTCAGCCCCACTTTCAGATTTAACATTCATCTTGCCACACAAATCACTCAAGAGGTTCACCTGCTCTCGTGCTACTTGAAGTGAACTTGGTGCGATGCTGCTTCCCATATGGACAGGTTTCACAAAATGTAAGTTTACAAGATACATCGAAGTCAAATCCATCAACTAATTTATTGTGGGCTAACTATTGAAGGCTTCTGACTCCTAAATGTCCGAACCTCTTGTGCCACAGGTCCTCTTTTGAGTCTGCTCTCTCAGCAAAATTAGCTCGCTCATAGTTTGATTTCATACTCGAGCTGATATAGACTCCCTACCTTGGCAACCATATTGTGGCTTTTGTCAAGTATATAGCAAGCAGACTTGTAAACTTCACAGTTTTACCCTTTTGAGTAACTTTGGTCACACTAACCAGATTATATGACAACTTGAGTACATACAGAACATCGCATAATTTACTTGACTTGGACTCACCACTAGGAAGCATCATGTTTAACACCACATCTCCTCTTGCAACAGCTGTTAATGATCTACTATCTCCTAACATTACATCAATAGGATTCTCGAGCTGGTATAGGTTGACAAAAGACTGTTTTTCGTGGCACATGTGTGTCGTGGTTCCAGAGTCTATGATACATGAAGTCTGCTCACGGGAATTTGTCATACATAACATCTTGTCATCTATGGTGATTAGCACTTCATCCTTACTATCTGAGTCATCCTGTGCAACCGACTCAGTCGCATTCCGAGATGTTGAAGATTGTTCCTTTTTCTCCTTTTCTGTCTTGAGATCTCTACAATATTTCTTGATGTGGCCATATTTTCCACAGTGGAAACTTTGCTCTGGGTCTACTCTTGGAGAAACCACGAGATGTCATTGCATTTTCTCGAGTAGAACTGACAGGTTTCTTCTCCTGGAATTTTCACTCTTCATGCAGAATGTGTTCAATAACAGTCTCAAGCTTGGGGACCCCTTCATTTGCCTCAAGTGCAGTCACTAGCACACTATACAAATCTGGCAGGCTTGCCAGGAGGTAGACAACTCTTTCTTCATCCTTAACAGTCTCTCCAGCTACTGATAGGGAATCAAACAATTCTATCATGAATTTGATGTGTTCTTGTGCCGAATGACCATCTCTCAGTCTCAAAGAATGAAGCTTATGCCGCAAGTCCAAATGAGTGGCCCATGTTTTCTTCTCAAACTGATCAGCAAGCTTCTTCCAAATCTCAACAGGATTTTCTGAATTTCCAATCTAATACAAAAAAGAAGGATCAGAACGATAGAGGCAAGTGCTCGATCCTTTCTCGATGCAAACTTTGCTAACTCACTCTCACCACCTCTAGTAGGAGCGGTTTCTTCACCTGTGACTATCTGCCACTGACCCTCTCTCATTAGGGTCATTTAGCATTGAATCTTCCACGATAAACTTATGCTACAACTCAACTAGTTCAGCGTGTAGAGCCTGGGCCCATAACCTGTTAGAGTAGCGCTCGCTAGATGGAGAGAAATTATCTTTTCGTTAGCAAAGAATCTTGACAACCATAACACAAAAGACTATATAACACATAGAAAAAATCACGTGATCATAGGGTAAGTCACAAAAAATAACAATGATGTCATAAGTGGTAATAACAGTAAACATGGCTCAATGATTGCCTGACAAGCGTGTCCAGATTCTCCAATAAATTTTATACTAGATATCCTTGCATCCAAAACATCAATTACTGACTGCAAACAAAGATTCCAGTGTAACTTTCTCATATTGTAAACCTACACTATTTAGCATACACCATTGTAATCTCCACTTATCATCACCTTTTACCAAATGTATTCAATATTTTTCTCATGCGTAATTTTTGTTGAGGCGAAGTATTTTTTTGTTTCTTACTGGATCAATTGTTGCCACTATATAGCCTACAAGATCGCTAATCAACAAACAGGGTATTTCCCTAATTGCTATTGGACTAAAAGCTGAGTGCAAAAGCCTGTCAATAGGCAGATGCGTTCAACCCTTAAAATGATAATAGAGGTAGGTGGGGTCGATAATAAATGTCAGTTGATAATCGAGGATTTAATGCTAACAACCATGTATACATTCACAAAAGTTTCACAAGTTGCAAAAAGAAAAAGCTTTTTTCATTGAAAGGACACTGACTTTTTACTTTATATCATAATCTGGGACAGATCCAGCGCTATGATGGGGAGGGGCCCAAATATATTTAATATATATAATACTTATAGCACGAGTCTGAGTACAATATGGGAAAATATTTTATGAGCACGCAAAATATTTTCACGAGCCGAAGGCGAGTGAAAATATGGCGTGAGAGTAAAATATCATTCCCATATTGTACGACGAGTGTGATAAGTGATTTATTGCTTCTTTGAAATTTTTCTCAACCGGTTACAATGCAATTTTCATTGATTTTACTCGCTACGCGCGCGCTACAAGGAGTGTACAATATAAACCGTACAATATGGGAGAATACAGAACGCTCGCGTGATGCGGAAATATTCAAGTAAAAATATCAAAGCTGCAATAAATATATATATATACAAATATAAATAATTATGTACAAATGGCAATCAATACCACTTTTATTTACAAAATTGAAACAAATTGAGTGCAAAAATTATATTTCGAAAATTTCTTGTGATATCTTATTATAGAGACTAGTCCTCATTTTATCTGTTACATCACATTATAGTTGTAGTTATTGTCAGTTGTTGAAGTTGTATTATATCTTGTGTGAATTAGAATTATGGTGCTTTGTTTATTGTATTGAAACCTAGTTAGTATAGCTACAACATTTTCTATAATACCATAATGATTTTTAAATTAATTTGAAAGAAATCGTATTATATCAAGCTATTATTGTAACAAATGATGTTATAGTGGCTTACACGAATTAATATTCCGAAGTCATACACTGATTACAGAGTTCGAGTATACAAAAAAAAGGCAAAGTATTCAGCAAAAGAAAAGATTAGGGTATGTTCATTCATACTACAATTCATGAGATACTAATGGATCAATAATATTTGTATTTTCAGAAACTTCGAGTTCGAGTATGCAAAAAAAGGCAAAGTATTCAGCAAAAAAAAAAGATTAGGGTATGTTCATTCAAACTATACAATTCATGAGATACTGATGGATCAATTTGTATTTTCAGAAACTTCGGTCTTCCCATTGAACACAGAACTTTGTTGTTGTTGCTTGTACTAAGAATTGTTATGTTAGCTATTTAATTTTTATGACTAGTCTTTACATGGTTAGCAAGACTGCTGTAAAATTTGTAATTATGGATATTAGATTTGTTTGTACATATGTTATAAGTCATTTAGCCTCATTGGTATTGATATTCAGATTGTAATTGGTAAACGTTAAGGTTTATATATTAAATTGTGAAACACATGAAGCGAATACCAGATTATATACTATAAAGCAACCAAGGTTGAGTGGTCAATAGTGTTGGAACCTTTCGGAAGTGGTGGCAACAATTGACTTGGTAGGTTCCCTCTCTGTGAGTAAAGGATTATCATTTTGACTGCACTCTGTATGGCCACGAGATGGCCTGAGGTGATCCCTATGAAATCCATTACTGCCAGGCTGTGGCCGATGCCCTGGTTGGTATTTTCAGTAGGACTGCAGGATTAGCTACCCCTTAATAATGAACTTGTTAATTAAGGATTGAGATTGCACATACTACACCCTATCACCCCCAAGCTAATGAGGTAGTTGAATGCATGCACAGCACCTTCATGCTCAAGAAAAAAGCTCACAAAGATGGTTATGATTGGGTGTCTCAACTACCATTCACTCTGTTGACTTTGAGACAGATGCCAAATGGCGCACTGGATATAGTCCATACAAATTAGTGCGGGGAAGACACAAGAATCCCACTTGACATGATGGTATATGTGGGATGGAGATATAAAGAAAACTTTGATGTTTTTTGGGTTGAACAGTTAGCTGAAAAGTTGGAATGTACGTGAGATGCGGCATGTAATGAACAAGAAGAAAATGACCTCTATAATGATAGAGGAAAGTGTGAGAGGAAGTTAAACATCCTCCAAAGTAAATAAGAAAAGAAAAAAAGATGCTAAATGCAGGAATATTTCCAGCAGTTTCAAATGTGTTTTGCAGTTGTCAAAAGCTTGAATTGTTACTACATTTTAAAAATGTAGCAATGTTTCCTACATTTTGGAAATGCAGGAATATTTCCTACATTTTGGAAATGCAGGAACATTTCCTACATTCTGGAAATGCAGGAATATTTCCTACATTTTTCCAATGTCTTTCTGCTGTTGTCAAAAGCTGAATTGTTCCTACATTTTAAAAATGTAGCAATGTTTCCTACATTTTGGAAATGCAGGAACATTTCCAGCATTATTCAAATGTGTTTCTGCAGTTGTCAAAAGCTGAATTGTTCCTACATTTTAAAAATGTAGCAATGTTGCCTACATTTTGGAATTGCAGCAAATTTCTAGCATTATTCAAATGAGTTTCTGCAGTTGTCAAAAGCTGAATTGTTCCTGCATTTTAAAAATGTAGCAATGTTTCCTACATTTTGGAAATGCAGGAATATTTCCTACATTTTGGAAATGCAGGAACATTTCCTACATTCTGGAAATGCAGGAATATTTCCTACATTTTTCCAATGTCTTTCTGCTGTTGTCAAAAGCTGAATTGTTCCTGCATTTTAAAAATGCAGAAATGTTTCCTACATTTTGGAAATGCAGGAATATTTCTAGCATTATTCAAATGAGTTTCTGCAGTTGCCAAAAGCTGAATTGTTCCTATATTTTAAAAAAAGTAGAAATGTTTCCTACATTTTGGAAATGCAGGAATTTTTTTTCCTAGCATTATTCAATTGTGTTTTTGCAGTTGCCAAAAGCTGAATTGTTCCTACATTTTAAAAATGCAGAAATGTTTCCTACATTTTGGAAATGCAGGAATATTTCCAGCATTTCAAGTAAGTTTCTGCAGTTGTCAAAAGCTGAATTGTTCCTACATTTTAAAAATGTAGCAATGTTTCCTACATTTTGGAAATGCAGGAACATTTCCAGCATTATTCAAATGTGTTTCTGCAGCTGTCAAAAGCTTGAATTGTTCCTACATTTTATAAATGCAGCAATGTTTCCTACATTTTGGAATGCAGGAATATTTCCTACATTTTTCCAATGTCTTTCTGCAGTTGTCAAAAGCTGAATTTTTCCTACATTTTAAAGATGCAGATGTTTCCTACATTTTGGAAATGCAGGAATATTTCTTACATTTTTCCAATGTGTTTCTGCAGTTGCCAAAAGCTGAATTGTTCCTACATTTTAAAAATGTAGAAATATTTCCTACATTTTGGAAATGCAGGAATACTTCCTACATTTTTCCAATGTGTTTCTGCAGTTGCCAAAAGCTGAATTGTTCCTGCATTTTGAAAATGTAGCAATGTTTCCTACATTTTGGAAATGCAGGAACATTTCCAGCATTATTCAAATGTGTTTCTGCAGCTGTCAAAAGCTTGAATTGTTCCTACATTTTAAAAATTCAGCAATGTTTCCTACATTTTGGAAATGCAGGAATATTTCCTACATTTTCCAATGTCTTTCTGCAGTTGTCAAAAGCTGAATTTTTCCTACATTTTAAAGATGCAGATGTTTCCTACATTTTGGAAACGCAGGAATATTTCCAGCATTTTCAAATGTGTTTCTGCAGCTGTCAAAAGCTTGAATTGTTCCTACATTTTAAAAATGCAGCAATGTTTCCTACATTTTGGATGCAGGAATATTTCCAGTATTTTCAAATGTGTTTCTGCAGCTGTCAAAAGCTTGAATAGTTCCTACATTTTAAAAATGTAGAAATGTTCCCTACATTTTGGAAATGCAGGAATATTTCCTACATTTTTCCAATGTCTTTCTGCAGTTGTCAAAAGCTGAATTTTTCCTACATTTTAAAAATGCAGATGTTTCCTACATTTTGGAAATGCAGGAATATTTCCAGCATTTTCAAATGTGTTTCTGCAGCTGTCAAAAGCTGAATTGTTCCTACATTTTAAAAATGCAGCAATGTTTCCTACATTTTTGATGCAGGAATATTTCCAGTATTTTCAAATGTGTTTCTGCAGTTGTCAAAAGCTGAATTGTTCCTGCATTTTAGAAATGCAGCAATGTTTCCTACATTTTGGAAATGTAGGAACATTTCTAGCATTACTCAATGTGTTTCTGCATTTGTCAAAAGCTTGAATTGTTCCTACATTTTAAAAATGTAGAAATGTTTCCTACATTTTGGAAATGCAGGAATATTTCTAGGCATTATTCAAATGTGTTTCTGCAGTTGTCAAAAGCTGAATTGTTCCTACATTTAAAAAATGTAAAATGTTTCCTACATTTCGGAAATGCAGGAATATTTCTTACATTTTGGAAATGCAGGAATATTTCCTACATTTTTCCAATGTGTTTCTGCAGTTGCCAAAAGCTGAATTGTACCTGCATTTTAAAAATGCAGGAATATTTCTTACATTTTGGAAATGCAGGAATATTTCCTACATTTTTCCAATGTGTTTCTGCAGTTGCCAAAAGCTGAATTGTACCTGCATTTTAAAAATGCAGGAATATTTCTTACATTTTGGAAATGCAGGAATATTTCCTACATTTTTCCAATGTGTTTCTGCAGTTGCCAAAAGCTGAATTGTACCTGCATTTTAAAAATGCAGGAATATTTCCTACATTTTGGAAATGCAGGAATATTTCCTACATTTTTCCAATGTGTTTCTGCAGTTGCCAAAAGCTGAATTGTACCTGCATTTTAAAAATGCAGGAATATTTCTTACATTTTGGAAATGCAGGAATATATCCTACATTTTTCCAATGTGTTTCTGCAGTTGCCAAAAGCTGAATTGTACCTGCTTTTTAAAAATGCAGGAATATTTCTTACATTTTGGAAATGCAGGAATATTTCCTACATTTTTCCAATGTGTTTCTGCAGTTGCCAAAAGCTGAATTGTACCTGTATTTTAAAAATGCAGGAATATTTCTTACATTTTGGAAATGCAGGAATATTTCCTACATTTTTCCAATGTGTTTCTGCAGTTGCCAAAAGCTGAATTGTACCTGCATTTTAAAAATGCAGAAATATTTCCTACATTTTGGAAATGCAGGAATATTTCCAGCAATTTTTCAAATGTATTTCTGCAGTTGAGGCTGTGTCGATGAAAACTGGAATCTGTTTTGAGCTCTCTACTCCATCAATTAGCTGTTCTTAATAGTTGATACCTACAAATATAATTTTATATAAATATTATAATCTTGTAATTTTAATTAAATGATTCAAGCACTTTCACCTTTTATTGGCTGAGATTTTGTCTTCTGACTGAGCTGATGAGCATGTTCAAGCCAGTTAGCCCACCAGGTAGAGGCATTGACAGTTGCTTTACTTAAATATCTTTAATCCATTTCAAAGTATTTTCCAATAATTTCAAATTGTCAGGATGTTATAGTAGGGTGCCACTATCAATGGCAACTTGCTGGGAAAAGTGTTGCCATTGGGAAGAAAAGAAAGCCCACTTTGAGGCAATCAGAATGGGCTGGTACTCCATTCTTTATAAAACATGACACACTCTCCTGATTCATTACGTTGAAACTTGAATTGCTGTGCCTTAAGATGGTCATGGAGTAGAGGAGTTTGATCTGACTTCCAATCCTTGACATCAGTTACAGAATCCAAAACCATCACTTGTAGGAGGTGGTGAGAAAGAAACTTCTATACTTTGACAAAGATCTGGAAGAAACAAAACAAGGAAAAGTGTACAGTTTCATGTAGCTTATAACTTTGCTAGGTTTGGTGACCTGGAATCGTCAATGTGTTGTGATGTTTCAGTTTTCGAGATATGCATGAAAATGTTTGGTCTATTTCCTCATGAGTATATCCAACTGGTAGGAATCCAAACTTCACCTACACACATAAATATCTATATCAACCTGGGATCAGTCAAATCAAATCCTAAATACCTTTCTGAACACTCCCAATTCAACCAATATAGCAGCAAATGTGAGTGTAAACTGGTTCTTATTGTCATGACAAGTATTATCCATCTGAATACACAGCACTTCTGGTAATCCATCCTGCAGCTCATATTTTTACATCACTATGAATCACTTTACATCATATTGATAGAATTCTTACCTTCAACTGATAAAATACTCGTAATAAAACTTCCGCAGTCAGATTGGAGTCATGGTTAAATTGTCCACTGTCTATGAACATCATAGTGAATCGGCCATGAACTTTAACTCCAGTGATATGTGTTTCCAGCCGGTAAGCACCAGCCATCACTTTGGGGTTGTTGACAATGTGGGGTATTTTTGTTTTAAAAAAATGCCTGAAATTATTGTAAAGCCCTTTAGCTACACACTGATGATAGCACAAGATTTGGGCTACTATGCAATATTCATGCAGAAGTTACACAAACTCATAGGTAAAAAATAATGACACTATAAATTACAAAAACTAGGTAGCTATCTGAACCAATACAACTAAAACATATTACCTCTTGTTCTGTTCCTTGTGGGGTTAGTCAATAAGGGAAGCATCTCCAGGCCACAAGCTGAAGAACCATTGCTGCAATCAGAACTAAACAATAAGCATCCATCAACTTCCATCTTGAACTCCATTCAAGAATTTGAATTTTGCCTATTGTCCAATGACCTTGGCATTTGACTTTCTTCACACAAGACAAGCAAGTTTTTCTTTGGAAAAAAGGAAGTCGAATGAAGTTAACCAATGGTGTTTCCAGTGGACCTGTTCTACATGCATCTGTTAGGAGTGCAGATGTCATAAACGTGAGTATTTTAACAGTCATTGCTATAATACTACCATTTTAGCTGCCTACATTGATTAGTTAGGCTTCCACAATTTGGAGTTTTTTGGTGCGACAAAGAATAAACTAGCTAGCATAATGTCTGTGTGTTTCTAGCAAACTACCATCAACATTTTGTTTGATAATTTGTTTCCTAGTTTAAAGGTCATGACAATGATGGGAGCAATAAATATAGTTTTAATTGCCGACTTGCCAACTTTACAAAGGATGCTAATGATTTCTGTGCGGAAATGGCTCCTTATCTTTCTGATGTGAAGACCTTTTGTGCCAGTCTATCTTCAAAGACCAATGGTATTGTCAGTTTCATCAATGAAGCCACAGATGGAGACACATCAATTTTGTCTAACGATCCAGCTACTTCACAAGGAAGGAAGAGATGCAGAAGTACTGCTGAAGCTATTGATCCACCTAATGCTAAGATGACCAAGAAAGGGTATAAAGAGCACAAACGTGATCTAGAAGAAAAAATTCCAGATTATCAAATAGGTGAGATATCATGTGTTCTTTTTTATTGCTTCATTTTGGTGGTATCATAGCTATTTAGATTGTTGTTAGGATAGTAGGGAATATGTGTATATTAAGTGTATTTTTAGTAGAATGGGAATGCATATGCAAAGCAATTGGGAAATAATTTTTTTCTATTTTGATATCTTGGATCTTGACCGTACCATGCATTGACAGAAAATTTGCCAAGATTCAATTGCTGTTTGATCCGAGAAACACCTGACTTGAATTGAGCGCTAAATCAAGGAAACTTAATCAATGATGGAAGCTTTCTTTTTGATCTTACCATGCTCACAACCTAATCATACTAAATTTTTTTATAGCCATTGTGGGTCTATTGTGTATGTATGTTTGTTTGGGTTGCATGTGCTTGGGATAGTGTACAATGAATAGTTACATGATGTGTATTTGTGCTAAAGTAGTGTCCCCATGCAAGTAAACCACATTTATTAATTAGGACTTAATTATTATTTTGGTGCTCATAGCAAACTTCTACTGCTTGCCTTTTTGCTGGGCTGGATATCCTCTAGATACATGGGCTGGCTTCTGGGAGACTGACATATACATGCATGCACACATGTTACATCCATTCTTATACACATACACACACACATATATACCACACTATGTACATGTTGAGCCGACTGAAATTTGATCATGCTGGAGGAGATTTGTGAAAGGAGGAAATAATGAGTGTAGTGGGAGGAGTAATTTGTAGACAGTTGGTGTCTTATACTGTGATACTAAGCATAAGGAAGATTCTTTTGACTCTTTGGTACCAATTTAACAAAGCTGCTGATACTACACATTGTGGGTTACCTTAATTACTATTGACACATGCAATGCTGGATAATTGAGGTTTCATGGGTTTGAGCTAGTCACAGGGTACTTATGCAACTATTTCTCTGTGATGTTTCCTAATTGTCCTGCATCACAACTAAACATAATTATTATTGATGAAATCAGAAGTCTTTGCTGATTGGTGCCAGGCCTAAGCTACCAGTCAGAGAAGCCTAATGGAGAAAAGGAAGAGAAAAACAACAACATTTTACCAGGGTTTGCTATCAAGCCACAAGTTGTATTCAAGCTTACCTAATTCACAAACCACAATAGCCACATAGTTCATGTGTGCCAGGCAGCTGGTTGGACTGTGATGCACTCATTAAAACAATATCATATTCTTTTTCCAAGATTTGCCAGGACTACAGAGTTTTATATTACTCAATCAATTGGAAAGCTTTAAGCCAAACTTGAAAATGAAGGCAAAAGTAGTAAGTAGTAGTCAAGTGAAAAAAAATTAAATACATGACATACAACTAATGTCTCAACCTCTTACCACAGGCTGACAACAATAACTTAAATTACAAATGTATGCTTATAGAGAGAGTATGGGTTGTCTCAGCAAAAGAGTGAAGTCAGCTTGGAATTGAATGAGTAAATAGAGGGCAAGCTAGAACAGCTGGTTGGCTGGGTATGGAATGTTAGCCACAGTAATTAATTAACTAGCAGTCATTAGGCTTTACAATTAAAAAGTGTTGCATGTGTTGCTAATGCACTCTGTGATGAAATGTTGAAATGATATTTCCATCAGTATAATAATATAACTCTACAGTGAGCCGTAACCTTTTTAATTGGTGTATTTTCTCAAGCTGAGATGATATGTAGCTATAACAATTTGTCAATCTTTATGAAGCACTACTGCCCCAATTGAATATTGTGTACAATCTAAGCTATTGTATCAGCTACCAAATACTGAGGTCCCTTGAACTATGGATGGAAGTTAATAAAATGAAGGGAAAAAGGAGGCAACTAATGAACCACTTTTTTTGTAGCTTAAAATTGTGACCTTTGACCTGTACTGACAGTTAGATTATTAAATTAAATGTGACTAGTTTTAATTACTGTGTACTAACACTCATGGATATAATTAATTATGCCCTTGAACTTATTTAGAATGTGTGACTGGCTTACTCTTGAATATCATTATCTTTGAAAAGGTGGTTCACAGAACCCCCCTGAATCCCCACCGTACCTACACAACTACATTCTCTGGGAGAAAGTTTCTTCAGAGATTGATCTTATTTCAGTTTATAGTTATGGTGTGTTTGTTATAGGAGATTGTGGGATAATATTATGAACTATTGAATAACATTTAACATTTTGTGTAAAGTAGTTGTCATGACAACATAGCATTTATGTCTAATTACATGACGTTATTATTACCCTGAAATACCACGTAGCCAGATTGTTGTTTATCGCAGGTGTGTACGATCTTTCTTTTGATTTGAAGGAGCCTTCTGATTACTACCAAGTCAGGGAGGTAAAGGAATGGTTTGTACAATATTTAGTGAACATGTTAAAAGAGGAGGAGACTGATCATGAAGACCTGACTGATCCCCTACTTGTGATTGCATCATGCAGTGTCAATGAGTTCAAGGCTGTAAATCGACATAATTATACTTATGAGGTAAAGTCGTTCAGTAAGCTATTAATGGTACATATACCACTACAAAAAAAGTGGAGTTTCCTCATGCATGATAGATGCTTGAAAGGCAAAGGAAATTCCATCCAGTTTGCTTGTGTCAAAGTGCAGGAAATTCCGGAATTTCCTCTACATTTCTTGCTACATGGTGGTATATGATAGAGCACAATTTCAGGTACCTGACAGGACCTATTTCAGGTACCTGAAATTTCATCTACCAAATTTCAGATGCATTTCCTGTATACATGTCACAAGCAATAAAAGCCATGTGTCATCTTCATTTCATGTACCAAATGTCAAATTTCCTGTATTCATGTCAGAGACAGAAATGCCATGTGTAATCCTCATTTCATGAAGTGAACATCAAATTTCCTACATACATGACAATGTCAGGAAACCGCACGTGTTATCTTACTTTCATGTACTCAAAATATCTGATTTCTGACTCCATAAATGTTGGAATTTTTTTTTAATTACAATTATATTCAAACAATCACCACAAAATATGAATAAAATCAGCTCTATGAACATGGATTGTCATTTTGTGACAAATGTAGCTAGGAACAGTCCAGGATAGTTCATTTGCTTAGTCATCGAGCACTTGTTGATCCATTCTCAGGGACGGAGAGTCTGTTTAATTTTGTAGCCCTGGTGATTTCGTCAGAGGTGCACTCTTTGCAATTCTATATGTACAAATGAAGTAAATAATTATAACATTTTTTTAAAATTTTAACACAGTTACATCCCATACAACATTCCAAAACACTTCTACAGAAGACTATTAGCTTTACTATTTGCTAACAGTACTTACTTTCATGCATTATTCAGTATCTTTACCAAGATATCACAAATCTTTACCACCAAAGAAATCACAGACCTTCACCAACCAAGAGAGCGTATGTATTTAACTAACCAAAAGATCACACATACTACTTTACCAACCAAGAAATCACAGATCTTTATTAACTAAGAGATCACAGATCTTTACATACCAATAGATCACAGATACTTTACCAACCAAGAGATCACACATCTTTACCAACCAAGAGATCACACATCTTTACCAACCAAGAGATCACACATACTTTGACCAACAAAGAGATCACAGATACTTTACCAACCAATAGATCGCACATACTTTACCAACCAAGAGATCACACATCTTTACCAACCAAGAGATCGCACATACTTTACCAACCAAGAGATCACACATACTTTACATACCAAGAGATCACAGATCTTTAAATACCAAGAGATCACAGATTCTTTACCAATCAAGAGATCACACATACTTTACCAACCAAGAGATCACACATACTTTACCAACCAAGAGATCACACATACTTTACCAACCAAGAGATCACACATACTTTACCAACCAAGAGATCGCACATACTTTACCAACCAAGAGATCGCACATACTTTACCAACCAATAGATCGCACATACTTTACCAAACAAGAGATCACACATACTTTACCAACCAAGAGATCGCACATACTTTACCAAACAAGAGATCACACATACTTTACCAACCAAGAGATCACAAACTTTACCAAACAAGAGATCACACATACTTTACCAACCAAGAGATCACAAATCTTTACCACCAAAGAAATCACAGATATACCAACCAAGAGAGCGTATATATTTAACTAACGGAGAGATTGCACATACTATACCAACCAAGAGATCACAGATCTTTATTAACCAAGAGATCACAGATCTTTACATACCAAGAGATCACAGATCTTTACATACCAAGAGATCACACATACTTTGCCTACCAAGAGATCACAGATCTTTACCAACCAAGAGATCGCACATACTTTACCAACCAAGAGATCACAAATACTTTACCAACCAAGAGATCGCAGATCTTTATCAACCAAGAGATCACAGATCTTTACATATTAAGAGATCACAGATACTTTACCAATCAAGAGATCACACATACTGTACCAACCAAGAGATCGCACATACTTTACCAATCAAGAGATCGCACATACTTTACAAACAAAGAGATCGCACATACTTTACCAATCAAGAGATCACACATACTGTACCAACCAAGAGATCGCACATACTTTACCAATCAAGAGATCGCACATACTTTACAAACAAAGAGATCGCACATACTTTACCAATCAAGAGATCACACATACTGTACCAACCAAGAGATCGCACATACTTTACCAATCAAGAGATCGCACATACTTTACAAACAAAGAGATCGCACATACTTTACCAATCAAGAGATCACACATACTGTACCAACCAAGAGATCGCACATACTTTACCAATCAAGAGATCGCACATACTTTACAAACAAAGAGATCGCACATACTTTACCAATCAAGAGATCACACATACTGTACCAACCAAGAGATCGCACATACTTTACCAATCAAGAGATCGCACATACTTTACAAACAAAGAGATCGCACATACTTTACCAATCAAGAGATCACACATACTGTACCAACCAAGAGATCGCACATACTTTACCAATCAAGAGATCGCACATACTTTACAAACAAAGAGATCGCACATACTTTACCAATCAAGAGATCTCACATACTGTACCAACCAAGAGATCGCACATACTTTACCAACCAAGAGATCTCACATCTTTACCAACCAAGAGATCGCACATACTTTACCAACCAAGAGATCGCACATACTTTACCAACCAAGAGATCACACATCTTTACCAACCAAGAGATCGCACATACTTTACCAACCAAGAGATCGCACATACTTTACCAACCAAGAGATCACACATACTTTACATACCAAGAGATCACAGATCCCGATCTTTACATACCAAGAGATCACAGATACTTTACCAACCAATAGATCACACATACTTTACCAACCAATAGATCACACATACTTTACCAACCAATAGATCACACATACTTTACCAACCAAGAGATCACACATACTTTACCAATTAAGAGATTATAAATCTTTACCAACCAAGAGATCACACATCTTTACTAACCTAGAGATCACACATCTTTACCAACCAAGAGATCACACATCTTTACCAACCAAGAGATTACACATACTTTACTAACCAAGAAATAGAAAACAATCACCAGGATTAAGGTATAGGAAAATAAGACAAAGAGTAGGTTTAAGACAGATGATAGTTAGCAGGTAAAGATTAAGGACAATCGCCAGGACTGCAATATGACAACTAGTAGGAAAAATGACATTAGGATTAAAATTTGGATAGTCAGCATGATTAAGATAAAGAACTATCTTACAAGCTTAAACTAAATTGGTCATTGGATAAAATATTCTATAGAACTTGATAAACATACTGATGACTTGTGTATGCTACACAAACACACAAATCTCTACACTTTTTACATGAAACGACAAAATATAAAGTAAACGTTATGAATAGAAAAGTCTATGCCAAAACACTTACACAAGCTAATAACATCATCACCAAAACTTTTACTCCCATAAGACCTGCCCTACAAATACATATCCATAAAGCCAGTAAGTAGCTTCTTACCCGATAGGAGAAGCACATGACAACAGAATGAGACGTGACATCCATTGTTTACATCTACACTGAATTATACCCCTACATCACAAATGGTAATTCAATAACTAACAGTGAGCATAGTGACAAATAAAAATGAGCAAACCTTATACATGAATGAAGTACCAAAGGTGTGAACCCTCATCGCTACTCTACACTATAGTCTGTCCAAGTTGAGTTGGCACGACCGCAAGTGCGGTAAATGAGGAATGCATTTAGTACTTAACAAGAAGCAATTTAGTCATGTGAATCCAAGTCAATTAAGTGCACAAACGTCAACGTTGCCGTGAAAATAGGGCGGTAGCACAGTGCGCATTAATTCTGTAACTATTGTAAGAAAGAAATTTAGTGAAGTTTGTGGAGTTTTTTTGGGCGCTGTACACCTCATCTCGTCTGTTTTCAACTATATTTATGTTTCTTATGCGCAGATAATGTACAGCAGATGGAAAACACAGACTGGTGAGGCATTCTTCTAAAGAGACAAGATTAAAAGCAGTCAACTCTACCTACTGTGTCCCAAGAAATATTCTGATATTCACAGGATTCAGCAGTAGCTACAGCACTGTTAACTTGTAGCTAAAGTTATTCGACTTTCTTGTTAAATAAAATTATCAATTGTTTCATGTATTTATAACATATATGAAAATTTATGAGATGACAGATTTAAGTAGTAGCTACACATATTATACAAAATATAGTTGTGATCTGAGTTAAGGTGGAGTGCAGCCTGAATTGTTCCTAATCCTTACAATAAACGGCATCTAGTAGTGAAGAAAAATAAATTGGAATAAACACAGTTTTGATAAGCACACAATTTAAATTTAACGGCACAAAGCTTAAGTGTGGCTATTTACAAGTTGCTAGCTAAATGATAGCTATATCACTCTGAAAAATATTGGCTATACGGCATTTGTTATTGAACAGGTAGACAAATAATCTTACCAACATTCTATCAGGTGGTCCTGTACCCTCTGCGACAAAAGGACACTCCGACTATCCTGTTTCCACACTCGCAACCTAAGCTAATCATGATACAAAGCTAGAAACACAGCTATCTGAGAAGAAATCGCTCATTGTTTACAAAATTCTTAAATGAAGACAGTCCACGTGACCAATTGAGCTGTACAAAAGCGGGCACGTTTTGAGCAGGAAACCTGTTGTTGTTGTTTTCTATTCCCATAGACTTTTGTTTGAGTTTTGGAATGGCAATTTCTCTCTGGTTTTGGAGTATACTGAGGAATATTTTTAACTGCTTTGGCACGAGCTTTCTAATGGGTGCAACTCCGGATACGTAGCTGCTTCCGTTCAAAAGTTATTCAAGGTTTTTTCTGGCCAACTCAACTTGGACAGACTATAGCTAGCTACTACAAAATCATTTCTAAGGCCATAAGAAGAATGATTTATTTGGCTATTCTTAATCAGGTATCAAATGTAATGTTGTCTTCATAAGAGAAGTAGGTAAACATGCAGAGACTCTCACACTCAATGCTAACCAGAAACTCAGGTACTCCTAATGGCTATCATCACATATCCTCAAGGCTTGAAGGGGGGGGAGAGGAGCAGACAAGAAATAAGTAATTTAACACCAGTGGATGTTGCATAACTGATTTACATGACATCAGTGTGACCTTCCAGATGATGCTGTGTGTGTGGGAGAGAAGAGAGAGAGGGGAGGGAATAGACAGGAGACACACTATGTTCTATGACCTTAAAATGATAAAGGATTTATAGGTTGTTAGTTGAATTAAAAGTCATTATTGATATGGTACAGGTGAAGGACTCGAAAAAATTTGTGTTGGACTTTCCAAGCCTTTCTGCTAGAGAGATTGAAGGCAGTGGTTTACGGCTTTACGCTTTTATCACTTCCATCCATCTGTACTGGTCATCATCATAAATATTCCAATCATCTCAAACATAACTAACCAAACAAAGGGACAACATACTTTTAAAAATTGAGGCTTACTTCTTACTTATAGAGATTACAAGTAGTCACTAGCATGAGTGTGTGCAAACACATACCCTATGCCACCTCCTCAAAAAAAATAATGATAAACTTTAATCCCCAAAATCTGGTCCATCTTCCCCATAGCATACGGTAGTCCAGTAATTCTGACATACGTGTCATTTGCATCTTTATTCACCAACCGTATATCAATACAAACCATTGCATACAACTGGAGACAAGACAACTATGCAATAATAATACAGTAACATAATGATCCTGATCATAACAATGAGCAATGAAACTTGGAAAACTGAAAAATTAGTTGATACAATCCCTAGTAACAATTTTTTGTTTTGATAAACACAGGTAATACAACCATGGCTAGCAATATAATGATTATGCATTATAACTAAATATAGTTACTATCAATTTTTTTCTCTTGTAATTTTTTTCTTGGCTCCAATTGCATTCAATCTGATGCAAATTGGAGGTTAACTGGAATAGTTTATAGACCTGTAGCAAAGGCTTAAAAAATATTCACCTGGCATATTAACAAATCTGAATTATTAAAATTCAATTTTGCTTTGGTTATCTAGCACAAATTTCAACAAAAGGAACTTTACTAACACTTGAAGTAACCATCATTATTGGCTGATCAACACAACCCATGCATACTGCAATATCCTCATCATCCTAACACACACACACACACACACACAGAGTTCTATTATATGTCCTTAGATCATAATTGTAATTAAATACATTTTGATAGCAGACTGAAATTAAAACTTTTATGGGTCATGCTGGTTGCAGATCATATTTGTGCATACAAAATAGCCTCAAATAAATTTTATCCCATACACATACCTGAGTACACCTGTCACATCTCACTTCAATGAAATGTGTGTATGTGGAGTATATAGTTACAGCAACTTGACTGAACTCAATTACAGCTGCTCAGGTTTTCCAGGTACAACCACCAGGTCTAACCACACACAACCACATACATAAAGCTCAGACTGAACTTTGCAACACATACACACTGCAACCAATGCAAAGATAGATATCAGCTCAGTCTCTTTTGAAGGTGTAAAAAAAATTAGTGAACCAAAAATCAAACATAACATGGTAGCTAACAGCCTCCTCAATTTATAGAATAAGTGTTTGTTTACTTTAAGTCCAAACCAACTA
>WLWD01004229.1_pt1 | contig 43546 bp, 29 predicted proteins | sample 6712731 | NCBI WGS metagenome assembly WLWD01 (sample SAMN12718690, study PRJNA576275) | sponge metagenome | isolation source: marine sponge | host: Mycale hentscheli | place: New Zealand: South Island, Marlborough, Capsize Point | collected 2014-11-01 | reverse complement strand
CTGACCTGGGGGTGGTGCATCTGACCTGGAGTCAGTATGTGAGGGTGGTACATCTGACCTGGAGTCAGTATGTGGGGTTGGTGCATCTGACCTGGAGTCAGTATGTGGGGGTGGTACATCTGACCTGGAGTTAGTATGTGGGGGTGGTACATCTGACCTGGAGTTAGTATGTGGGTTGGTGCATCTGATCTGGAGTCAGCATGTGGGGGTGGTACATCTGACCTGGAGTCAGTATGTGGGGGTGGTACATCTTACCTGGAGTCAGTATTGTGGGGTTGGTGCATCTGACCTGGATTTAATGTGAAGGACACACTGGTAGATAGGTGTAATACCAGCTGTCCATGCAAATGATTGATAAAAATGGTTTGAGGCTATCACCTGTAATGGTGGAGACAGAGAGATATCTATGACTGCTCTATGCAGCAACCTAGTTCAGATTCCAGGTGATGGTGTCCACCAGATACTCCGTCACTGGCAGTGCTCTCTGAGAATGCTGTAATAAGCCTAGGTGCTAGGTGCTTTTTCATTTTTATAAGTTGTTTGTTTAGTTTAATGAAAAACAACAACAGCAAAAACGTAACAAAAAAACAGAGCTAGCACAACATTTAAAAAAATTATTTTACATAGCTACACTCAAAACACTCCATTTTTACTCAGAATGGCAGACAGTGACAGGCGAAAACAAATTCTTTAGTTATTAAAAAAATAACCTCTGTTATTGACTTCTGAAGGTATTCACTCCCAATAAGCCAATGAAATGCATACTGCATTTACTCCAGTTTCAAAAACTAATCATAAATACACTTCACAAGACCAATGTACTCATACTTATTCAAGTAGCTACCCATTTGCAAACTTGAGGTGTTCGCACTCATACCCACTCAGTACCCAAATACTCTTCAAAGTACTTTGCCCCATGTCTGGACCCCACCACAATCTCCTCCCACTACACTATAAGCTTAAGAATGACTTTACCATGTAGCAATTTCACATCACAGTGTACAATACACAAGTGAACTCATTTGCTGGTAAGTATTTTTTTAATGAGTGGGTGGGTGAGACTTTTAAAAATAGTATGTGTGTGTGAATGTTGTGTTTAGCTTTAAGTTTCAACAAGAACTGCCTTCTGCTGGAAGTAGACCACATTATTTCTCCCAGTTCTTTTTCACGCCGTTTTGATAAACTTGAATGAACCGCTTTATATTGGAGCTCGATTGTGGCCATCGACATTTGATGTGATGAGCTTCTTCTTCAGATTTGAGGTCTCGATCTAACCTAAAAATAAAAACATGGCAATAGCAAGGTAAAAAAACACATGTATGTATGTATATATGTTTGTATGTATGTATGTATGTAAGTATGTATGCATGTATATTGTATGTATGTATGTATGCATGTATGCATGCATGCATGTATGTATATTGTATGTATGTATGTATACTAGTAATGTGCTTGAGCACAAATGGCGAGCGAGCCTAAAGACTATACTATTTTTATATGACTTCTAACAACTGAAGCTACTGAACATAAGGTCCAGTTTGTTTATTTAGCATACAGGGTAAAGGGATTTCAGTGCCATAGTAACAACTAACTCTCTGCAACTGCTTGAATTGAAGGAAAAAAACAACAACAAAACAATACACGTTATTTAAAAGTTTTCTTTGTGATATTCTTTAGCTAAGTAGTGGTTGTAACACACAATGCTTTGACACAACTGGACATGCACCTACACAGACTTACCTTCGCGGTAGTCTAGTGGACAATGTATTTTCAAGTAAATACTGTTGCTCACGGCTTATAACCGTGACAAAGAGCGCATTGACTTACCACGCCACTAACTCGATAGGTAATGGAAAGTACCTTAGTTTTCAAGTTGTAATGACCCGCAAAAGAATTACAAACGGTAAAACAATTCAATTTCTAGGGTGATACGGGTACTGATCGATATAAAACCAGAGGATTCTGTTTAGTGAAGTTTGGGGAACAGGGATCGACAACAACCTAACAATAAAAAACGAAGAGGGTCAAAGGCAAAAAATGCATCAGTACGTATTACATATATACAAATAAACCAAACATCCCCGATTTTTTCATTTTTGACCCATGAAGTGTCTCGCCTCGATACGCTCGCTCGCCAATAATATGTATGTATGGATGTATGATTAGTACTGTTGCAGTATGCACACAGACATAGACATGTGCACCCACTAAAGCAATCTCATATTCAATGAAGTACGGACGGAAACTAATGCTTATGGAGGACTCAATGATTATCACGTAACCTGTAAGTTCTGATAAAAGGACTCTATCTTTGAAACAACACTTATGGCAGTATTGCTCCGTGAAATTAATAAAAAGTTAACTATCAACCCAATGAAAATAGAGCTGGGCAATGGAGCTAGGGCTAGTTCCAGGGCAGTGGAGCTAGGGCTAGTTCCAGGGCAGTGGAGCTAGGGCTAGTTCCAGGGCAATGGAGCTAGGGCTAGTGCCAGGGCAATGGAGCTAGGGCTAGTGCCAGGGCAATGGAGCTAGGGCTAGTGCCAGGGCAATGGAGCTAGGGCTAGTGCCAGGGCAATGGAGCTAGGGCTAGTGCCAGGGCAATGGAGCTAGGGCTAGTTCCAGGGCAATGGAGCTAGGGCTAGTTCCAGGGCAATGGAGCTAGGGCTAGTGCCAGGACAATGGAGTTACGGCTAGTGCCAGGGCAACGGAGCTAGGGCTAGTTCCAGGGCAATGGAGCTAGGGCTAGTTCCAGGGCAATGGAGCTAGGGCTAGTTCCAGGGCAATGGAGCTAGGGCTAGTTCCAGGGCAATGGAGCTAGGGCTAGTTCCAGGGCAATGGAGCTAGGGCTAGTGCCAGGGCAATGGAGCTAGGGCTAGTGCCAGGACAATGGAGCTAGGACTAGTTCCAGGGCAATGGAGCTACGGCTAGTGCCAGGACAATGGAGCTACGGCTAGTGCCAGGACAATGGAGCTAGGGCTAGTGCCAGGACAATGGAGCTAGGGCTAGTGCCAGGACAATGGAGCTAGGGCTAGTTCCAGGGCAATGGAGCTAGGGCTAGTTCCAGGGCAATGGAGCTAGGGCTAGTGCCAGGACAATGGAGTTACGGCTAGTGCCACAATGGAGCTAGGGCTAGTGCCAGGGCAATGGAGCTAGGGCTAGTTCCAGGGCAATGGAGCTAGGGCTAGCGCCAGGGCAACGGAGCTAGGGCTAGTTCCAGGGCAATGGAGCTAGGGCTAGTGCCAGGATAATGGAGCTAGGGCAATGGAGCTAGGGCAATGGAGCTTGTAGGGCAATCAGATGCTTGATAACCACAAAAATTATGTAGTATTACAGCGATAGGGTGAGTGATCATTAAATGATGCATAACATAGTTACAACATGCACGAATTACACAAACCTTATTGCATAATATGAACTCAACATATGAAAATAATCTCGCTTCCATTCAGGTAATGTATCTGCAATAAAAACATAAATAATAAGCAAACAGACAAACAAACATGTAGAATTAAATAAAATGATACATAATAAATATAAAAAAACGAAGATAATAAATAAATAAATACCTAGGACAATGCCAACCCTCTGTGTTAGTTTTTAAAAAAATGTAATAATTTGCAAAAAGGAGTCACTGCTGTTGAAAAACAAAGTTCTTAATTTTCAGCTTGTGGTAGTGGGTTAGCTAATTACTTTTTTCGGCGCCCACACAGTTTGCTGAGGTGCTGACCCAACCACAGAGTATTTTGCGCAGGCACAGCAATCACCAACATTGGTATATAATCAAGTAAATAAATAAGAATAAGTAGATAAAATGAAACTAGTATAATATACTAGTTTACTTATTCATTTATCTACTTAATTTATTTACTTACTAACTTATTTACTTATAATTATAAGTAAATAAGTTAGTAAGTAAATAAATTAATAAACAAACAAGCAAACAAACAAAAAAAAGGTATATATAAAAAAAATAATAAAACATTTAATTAATTGAAAATATATTAGTGTTCATAACAACTTTTGCAAAAATAAAGGAATGAATATAACATCCTGTTTGTGTGATGGTCTATAATTATTTATCTATTCATTTATATTTATTTATTTGTGCTATATTTGTATATTTCTTTATTTTGTTATTTATTTATGTATTTTTGTTACTATTTATTTATTTTTTATTTATATTATTCAATTGTTTATTTATTTATTTACTTATATATTTATATTATGTTTATTTATTTATTTATCCTAATATTAGGGTGAATTGATATTAGTGTTCGACAAGCATGCTAGAGACTATAATGGGTCAAGAAACATTTCTGCTAATTACACTGGACCTGTACATTTTCTGGATGTCACTTTGTGGACTACCTGGCTAGAAACTTCACTCCAATAATGTGCACCAGAACTGTAGAATCAACCTCTGCAGGAATGATCTGTCAACTTCAGTTTCACCTATGTCTCCTAATATCACTCATCACATTGTACAGACTGCTCATAGTACCCCTACACACAATCAGTACAGATGCATTCTTCCATTCACTCTCACATATCACCTTTGCTACCCATTTTATCATTTTTCACTTCTCATTGTTACTCAAACTTTTATGCCACAGTTATATTAACTAGTTTCTAGTTAGTAAGTGAAAAATCCAGAGCGTGGAACTGTTCCCAATAAACATTCCCGGTCTAATTTACTCAGAGCGGCAGTCTACAACCGCGAGGGCAGCCTTACAACGTGACCCACTAGCGGTTTACAGTGAGCAAGCATTTCTCTCTTAGCTAAAAATCAGGAGACTTAATAATCACTACTTTCGCTACTTGCAAGTGGTCTTTCCTCCTTTTTGTGTATATAGTATACAAGGTAGATTGCAACATTTTACTCGTTGGTAAAAAAATAAAAATAATAATGACTAGAAAGTGCTTCCCATAGAAGTCACACATGTAGTCTATGTATCTTACCAGCTCCATTTTGCTCTTCTTTGAGCCTGTCTTTTTCACACATGTCTTTTTCACACCTGTAGTCTATGTATCTTACCTGTTCCATTTGGCTCTTCTTTGAGCCTGTCTTTTTCATTCTTTCTTACTTTTTCTTTTTGTGGTCACCCCACCTATTTTTTCTTCTGCAGTCTTGGCAGTTCTTTGAGCTTGTTTCTAGCTGTGGTGGAGACCTACCCTCAACATCCTCCACACACGTTCTTCTCATGAGACAAACAACTCCAAATCAACTTGCTCTTTCCCTCCTGTCTATTCTCATGTTCATGCGTATCGCACCTATACACCAGGCTTGATGGCAGGTATAGTGGCTAGCCAGCACTACCTGGGCCAGTCTTCTAAGTTTTGTAACTATAAGCTAGTTTAATAAATATATTTAACTGTAAAGCTGGTTGCATCACTGCACCCTGGGTGACTTAGCTTAGAGGAACAAGGACGGCTCTCAACCATAATACCCTCTATGCTGAGACTCATCCTGAAGAAGATTCTGGTGGCAGCTACCCAGTATAAGGCATCAACAACCCTGATACTGACAACTTAACACCCACTGCTCTGCTCTTCTGTATTTAGAGTTGCCTTCATCCACCCTTCTTACTACATTATTAGCTAGTACTGTGTTTTTTCATTGCTATATACATGGTTGTGAATGTATAAAGCTAATAATAATTTGATTTCAGTACATGATCCTTGAAGTAAACAAACTTTCTCTATAACTCACTCTAAGCTAAATGAGCTTACTAATAAACTGTCAAGATTGTTCATTAGCTAGCTATATTATGTTTTACTGGTTGTCGTGATGCAAGTTTCATTACTTCACTAACTTAGCTACAGATTCTAATGCTTCATCAGTGATTGTGACGAGTTCAAATGTGAAACCAGCAAAAAACATCTGCTACTTGACTAAGCAATGGGTCTTTATAAATTTGTTGCCTAAGAAGTCACTTAGCTAGCTTATTATAGAAAAACCTCCATACTGAGAAATCATTAAGACCAGGGCTTTCAGTTCACAAATCAAGGTTGGAACTTAGCTTGGAATCTCTGACAGAGTGAACTTACCATATTAACTCATTTTGCAACTGGATAGGTAAAACAGAAATTAACTCAAAATGAGTAAATATGGTAAGTTCACTCTGTCAGAGGTTCCAAGCTAAGTTCCAGTAAAAGCATTAAAGTCACTTTGAATGAATTACTATTACTTCTGCTGCTCTTTTGCTGGTTTATAGTAACTCTCATAAATACAGTGAATTGTAAACAAAGGCCGCCATGATTGGGGTAAGGTTGCATGGCTGGTTTTCATTTCTATTACATTCAGGTATCTAGCTATAGGCTCTAAGCTATATATTATATATTTGAGTAAGTTTCTTTGCATTAAAACAGTAGCTTACTTTTTACTGGTTTAGGGTTTAAATAGTTGAGGTGAAGACAGATGGTTAAAGGGTTAAAATAGTAGCACTATAAAAGGCCTTAAATCATCTTTCTGAGTAAGCTCACCATTAATTAGCAGTAATCTCCAAAATCTGAGCGTGACAAACCAACAGACTAAGTGACAAAAATAACAGATTAGGGTTAAAAATAAGCTCTAAATCAGCCCAAATCGATTTACAACTTGTTAAGACACACACGGTCACACTACTTTCGTGGCCACACCCCCCCCATGTTAAGCCAGACCTGGTAATGGTCGTCAACAATAACTTTTTTTTTTTTTTTTTTTTTTTTTTTGCTAATACACAGTATGCCCCATCTAAATTATCATCATACCCTCTCTCTAGTATGCCATGACAACCACATCGCTGGACCACATTGAGGGTGTGGCCTAACACACAACCCTAACATCCTTATTTGGAATGTGTGCGTAGACAACTAAAGAGAAGAGAAGATTTATGCAGAATATTTATAGGCACACAATACAGAGTAAACTGCCAGCAATATTGTTTTACTTTATCTACTTGTTTAATACAGTGAGCATTTCTTGAGAATGGTTCTTTCTTGAAATTTTATGTATTTCAAAGGTCATAGCAGTGTTTCCAAAACTTCATGTTCAAAAGTGCTCCCATTACAAAGCACATCAATACCACAGCTACGAAAGAATTTGTCATTTATATGATGTCATATGGTTTTTTATAACATACACCACATAATGCTCTCTTGAATAAAATTGTGAAAATGGTTTGTTGTGTAAATATTCCCTTATGTACCTGTACTTTCAACAAAGCAATAAAAATTCTCAAGTGCTTATAGAACAAATTGGAAATCCACTGAACCTACCCAAACATCAATAGTTCAGGCCTCCTTGCTCAGCAACTATGCATTTAGAAAAGAAAAGAAAAAGAACAGAAAATACGACTAAACCAGGAAAAAAACACTTATATTTGACTCTGTGCAGCTAAAAAGACACTTCCAGTGATCACTGATGGAAGACATTAATTACAGTAAAGCTACTTAGCAAAAGAGAATTCAATTATCAGACAAGGAAATTACTCACCTTGATGCTGAAGCAGGTATAACTAGTGATGTGCTTGTGCACAATGGCGAGGGAGCCTAGTCATATTATTGATTTTAACTTCTAACACTCAAAGCTACTAAAAATAACGTCGAGTTTTTTAATTACGTTAAAGGTATGTTTATTTGGGAAAAAACAATATATTATATAATATATATATATATAACATATACCCGATTTTGCATTATCCACCCCTAATACTGTCAGGGCAATGGAGCTAGGGTTAGTGCCAGGACAATGGAGCTAGGGCTAGTGCCAGGACAATGGAGCTAGGGCTAGGGCTAGGCTACGCTCGCTCGCCAATAAACTAGTGGTGCGCTCGAATAGCGCAAATGCATGGCAAGCGAGCAGACTCTTTTTACAGAAAAATAGGACAGAAATTACATCTAACTGTAGTGCACAGTGTAACCCTTTCCATTCTCAGTTAGCATCAGAGAAAGTCTCTGATCCCAGACTAAACTAACAGAATTTTACCTGAATAAACTTCGAAAGCAGTGGCAAAGAAGAGCAGCTTGACAAAGACTTCACAATTGTTTCAAGAAGAGAGTAGCTGTACACTTTTTGGTTGAAACAAAGTTGCTAAAAGAGTGCAGCAGGATCCGCGCTCGTTAATTGAAAAATACTGGAACTGTGAACGCTTTACCTAACTTACGTAATTAGAAGAGCGGGCTAAAACAGAAGTCTCACGTACCCCATAAACAGATAAACTAGTGGTGTGTTTGAGCACAAATGGCGAGCGAGCCTAAAGACTATACTATTTTTATTGACTTCTAACACTGAAGCTACTGAAAATAAGGTCCAGTTTTTAAATTTAGCATACAGGGTAAAGGGATTTCAGTGCCATAGTAACAAACTCTCTGCAACTGCTTGAATTGAAGGAAAAAACAACAATAACAAAACAATACACGTTATTTAAAAGTTTTCTTTGTGATATTCTTTAGCTAAGTAGTGGTTGTAACACACAATGCTTTGACACAGCTGGACATGCACCTACACAGACTTCCCTTCGCAGTAGTCTAGTGGACAATGTATTTTCAGGTAAATACTGTGCGCACGGCTTATAACCATGACAAAGAGCGCATTGACTTACCACCGCCACTAACTCGAATAGAAATGGAAGTCCCTTAAGTTGTCAAGTTTGAACTGCACTCGCAAAAGAATTCAAAACGGTAAACAATTCAATTTCTAGGGTGATACGGGTACTGATCAATAAACCAGAGGATTCTGTTTAGTGCAATTTGGGACGGGGTCGACAACCGAACTAACACAAAAACGCGAGGGTCAAAGTACAAAAATGCCTTACGTACGTCCATACATATATACAAATAAACTAGTGGTGTGCTTGAGCACAAATGGCGAGCGAGCCTGATAGTTAGGTAACATAAAATGTTACTATGTTTTAGCTTACTTCATGCAAAAACTATAATAGCAGTTATGACATTTGATTTCAGCAAACAAATACAAAATCACTCTCTTACCTTATTAATGATAACTTTTGTAGTATCAAACATCAACCATTCTGATAATCTCAATCACCAGTAACTCTTGAACAAGCTCTCAGCTACGATAAAAAATAAACCAGTGTTATTAATTGTAATTTTAGCCAACAAATATGGAATTACTACTTACATCATTCTTGAGTATTGATAACTTCTGTAGTATCAAATTGAAGTTACTTTGACCATCGGAATTACCTTGAATTCTTGACAACAAGCTCTCACCTACAAAAACAAAAGACAATCAATTTTAGCACACAAATACACAATTACTTTCTTACCTCATTTTCTTGAGCAGTGGTAACTTTTGTAGTACCAAATTTGAGCCAATCTGACTATTTGAATTTACCAGTCACTGTTGACTAGCTCTTAGCTACAATAAAGAAAGGCCAGAGTTAATTTTGCATATTTAGCTAACAAATATGGAATTGCGTACTTATCTCAGCTTCCCTCGAGAAGCAGTAGCTTCCATAGCATTAATACTACGGCATTCTGACCACCAACGGCTCTTGACAACCAACAACCGGCACTCCGTACCCCCCATAAAACGGCGAAGTTTTGAAATTAAGTCTGGAAAAGGGTCTTCAATGCCATAGTAACCTGTCGAATCAACTTTTTGTGTCTTGAAAACAAGCGTTTTAGCAGGAATTTTCTCATACTTTGGAGCTTAAGTATAAAGTAAGGTTTGCTTAATGCTGTAGTTTCAGAATAAACTGGAGTCAAGCCTAAATAGCCGTGTTTTTAGGAGAAAAAAGTTCCCCGCGCGCGCGTTTAAAGAGCATACGTACCATCCATACATACATACATACATATATATATAACATATACCCGATTTTGCATTATCCACCCCTAATACTGTCTCGCTCGCTCGCCAATAAACTAGTGGTGTGCTTGAGCACAAATGGCGAGCGAGCCTGATAGTTAGGTAACATAAAATGTTACTATGTTTTAGCTTACTTCATGCAAACACTATAATAGCAGTTATGACATTTGATTTCAGCAAACAAATACAAAATCACTCTCTTACCTTATTAATGGTAACTTTTGTAGTATCAAACATCAACCATTCTGATAATCTCAATCACCAGTAACTCTTGAACAAGCTCTCAGCTACGATAAAAAATAAACCAGTGTTATTATTTGCAATTTTAGCCAACAAATATGGAATTACTACTTACCTCATTCTTGAGTATTGATAACTTCTGTAGTATCAAATTGAAGTTACTTTGACCATCTGAATTACCTTGAATTCTTGACAACAAGCTCTCACCTACAAAAACAAAAGACAATCAATTTTAGCACACAAATACAAATTACTTTCTTACCTCATTTTCTTGAGCAGTGGTAACTTTTGTAGTACCAAATTTGAGCCAATCTGACTATTTGAATTTACCAGTCACTGTTGACTAGCTCTTAGCTACAAAAAAGAAAGGCCAGAGTTAATTTTGCATATTTAGCTAACAAATATGGAATTGCGTACTTATCTCAGTTTCCCTCGAGAAGTAGTAGCTTCCATAGCATTAATACTACGGCATTCTGACTACCAACAGCTCTTGACAACCAACAACCGGCACTTCGTATCCCCCATAAAACGGCGAAGTTTTGAAATTAAGTCTGGAAAAGGGTCTTCAATGCCATAGTAACCTGTCGAATCAACTTTTTGTGTCTTGAAAACAAGCGTTTTAGCAGGAATTTTCTCATACTTTGGAGCTTAAGTATAAAGTAAGGTTTGCTTAATGCTGTAGTTTCAGAATAAACTGGAGTCAAGCCTAAATAGCCATGTTTTTAGGAGAAAACGTTCTACGCGCGCGCGTTTAAAGAAGATACGTACCATCCATACATACATACATATATATAACATACTAGTGGTGTGCTTGAGCACAAATGGCGAGCGAGCCTGATAGTTAAGGTAACATAAACTGTTACTATTTTTAGCGTACTTCATGCAAACACTATAATAGCAGTTATGACCTTTTATTTCAGCAAACAAATACAAAATCACTCTCCTACCTGATTTGTTAACTTTTGTAGTATCAAACATCTGCCATTCTGATAATTTCAATTACCAGTAACTCTTGAACAAGCTCTCAGCTATGATAAAAAAATAAACCAATGTTATTATTTGTAATTTTAGCCTACAAATATAGAATCACTACTTCCCTCAATTTCCTGAGTATTGATAACTTCTGCAGTATCAAATTGAAGTTACTTTGACTATCTGAATTACCGTGAATTCTTGACAACAAGCTCTCACCTACAAAAACAAAAGACAATCAATTTTAGCACACAAATGCAAAATTACTTTCTTACCTCATTTTCTTGAGCAGTGGTAACTTTTGTAGTACCAAATTGAGCCAATCTGACTATTTGAATTTACCAGTCACTGTTGACAAGCTCTTAGCTACAAAAAAGAAAGGCCAGAGTTAATTTTGCATATTTAGCTTACAAATATGGAATTACGTACTTACCTCAGCTTCCCTCGAGAAGTAGTAGCTTCCTTAGCATTAATACTACGGCATTCTGACTACCAACGGCTCTTGACAACCAACAACCGGCACTCCGTATCCCCCCATAAAACGGCGATGTTTTGAAATTAAGTCTGGAAAAGGGTCTTCAATGCCATAGTAACCTGTCGAATCAACTTTTTGTTTCTTGAAAAGCAAGCATTTTCGCAGGAATTTTCTCACACTTTGGAGCTTAAGTATAAAGTAAGGCTTGTTTAATGCTATAGTTTCAGAATAAACTGGGTTCAAGCCTAAAAAGCCGTGTTTTTAGTAGAAAAGAGTTCCCCGCGCGCGCGTTTAAAGGGCATACGTACCATCCCACATACATATATACATATAACATATACCCGATTTTGCATTATCCACCCCTAATACTGTCTCGCTCGCTTCGCTCGCTCGCCAATTATACCCGATTTTGCATTATCCACCCCTAATACTGTCTAGCTCGCTTCGCTCGCTCGCCAATAAACTGACATCCCCGATTTTCGATTGTGTTACCCCTGTAAGTGTCTCGCTCGCTACGCTCGCTCGCCAATAAACTAGTAGTGCGCTCGAATAGCGCAAAATAGCGAAGCGAGCAATGCATGTTCCCTGTAATTGCAGATATTCCATGCATGCTTGGTGTGGCTACAAAATACTGTCAAAGTGAGAAAACAATAGTGGAAGCTTTTTTGTATGATGAAGGCTCCTGGTACTGTAATCCTCAGGAATAGTCTAATAAATAAATTGGGAACATTTAATGGCTTTTCAAAAAGAAGGATTCTTTATTTTGCTATCTGTTTCTGTTTAGTTTTAGCTCTCCTCCTCCTTGCCCTGTCTTTTTCATTTCTTATCTCTCCCCTCAAAGCTCTTGACCGAGCGTTTCTAACGTTTTGTCTACTGGGCATCGCTCTTCGTACGGCGGGTAAACAAAACAAAATATTGCTAAGAAGGTTACCCGGCCCGCGCAAGCGCGTAGGAGAAAGGGAACGTTTTGTCTACTGGGCACGGGTGGGCATCGCTACTTCGTACGGCGGATAAACAAAACAAAATTGCTAAGAAGGTTACCCGGCCCGCGCAAGCGCGTAGGAGAAAGGGTACACACGTACGCCCACGCAAGAACAAAAGCAATTTCTAGACCTAACTAGTGATGTGCTTGAGCACAAATGGCGAGCGAGCCTAAAGACTATACTATTTTTATTTTGACTTCTAACACTGAAGTTACTGAAAATAAGGTCCAGTTTTTAAATTTAGCATACAGGGTAAAGGGATTTCAGTGCCATAGTAACAACTCTCTGCAACTGCTTGGAAGGAAAAAAACAACAACAAAACAATACACGTTATTTAAAAGTTTTCTTTGTGATATTATTTAGCTAAGTAGTGGTTGTAACACACAATGCTTTGACACAACTGGACATGCACCTACACAGACTTACCATAGCGGTAGTCTAGTAGACAATGTATTTTCAAGTAAATACTTTTGCGCACGGCTTATAACCGTGACAAAGAGCGCATTGACTTACCACCGCCACTAACTCAAATAGAAATGGAAGTCCCTTAAGTTTTCAAGTTATAACTGCACCCGCAAAAGAATTCAAAACGGTAAACAATTCAATTTCTAGGGTGATACGGGTACTGATCGATAAACCGGAGAATTCTGTTTAGTGCAATTTGGGACGGGGTCGACCACCGAACTAACACAAAAACGCGAGGGTCAAAGTACAAAAATGCCTTACGTACGTCCAAACATATATATAAACAAACAAACATCCCCAATTTTCGATTGTGTTACCCCTGTAAGTGTCTCGCTCGCTACGCTCGCTCGCCAAATATATATATATCGCGAACTCATTAGAGAGTCAGCTCCGCTCGCTTCGCTGAATAAATAAATTTATAGCCCGTTACCCGAGCGACCGCGCTTGTCGTTAAGAACTATAAATCTGATACAGTCTGGTATGCTCGTAAGAAAATGTATTAGCGGGAAAAAGTCTGATATAGTTCTTAGCAACCATAATTATGGTGGAAGGCAGATCTCAAAGCAAAATGGAATAATGAAGAGTTTGGGTACTTTAATACAACTACTAAGATAGCTAACGCTATACTTTGCTCGTTGTTTATGTTTGGGCTATAAAATAGTTATAAACCAAAATCATTAGGTTTGTATTTCGATTTATAAATCCTCGCCACTCGGGCTGCGCCCTCGTGTCTCGGAGTTTATAAATCGAATACAAACCTCAATTTTGGTTTATAACTATAACAAATAAATAAATATAGCGAAATCTCGATTGCGTTAACCCTGATAGTGTCTCGCTCGCTTCGCTCGCTCGCCAATAAATAAACATCCCCGATTTTCGATTGTGTTACCCCTTGAAGTGTCTGGCTCGCTTCGCTCGCTCGCCAACAAACATCCCCGATTCTCAATTGTGTTACCCCAGTAAGTGTCTCGCTAGCTACGCTCGCTCGCTAATTACATGAGCACCCAGGTACGAGGTATTGAAATCCGGTAAGATTACGGATCGTTTTACGTAGTCCACACCCCACTCTTCAATCGATGTCCGTTTACTCATTCGGTTCAAAAAGTTGCCACCACTTCTGAGTAATCTCTAATTGTTGTATCGACTTTGAGAGGATTGAAGGCAGCCGAAAGGTTAGTTTTGAGTTTATTATATAGTTTACTTGTTTATGTGTACTGAATTGTCACGAAGTTAGATTTATGAGCAGATTTTCCATTGGTTGGCGTTTGTTCGGGCTTGACTTAGCGCCCTGAGGATTTCGCGTGACGTATTTATGGGACATGTAGTAAGAGTTAACAATGGATGTTTTACTAAAAAAAATTCTCTTCTTTTGAGTGGCCGTTAGCTTTTGCTGCTATTTTAGTTTTTTACTTGGGAGTGCGAGGTTAATTCAACAGGTCCTGCCAAACTGGTACATTCCCTCCAATTCCTGCTCTTAATTTTTTTTTGTGTGCTGATGAGGCACAGTAATATAATAAATTCCTCTAGGTAAGTACCACTTTTGGGTTTGACTAGGAAACTTACTTGATCTTTAAGATAAATAGTCTTGCAGTACATGATTAGGTGAACTATTTGATATCCATTTAGCTAGAATTAGAATAGTCTGCTCAACGTCAATAAGGAATTATGGATGGTGTGAACAGCAACTGAGGATTACAAATTGGATGGTGTGAACAGCAATGGAGAATTACAAATTGAACTCGAGATAGTACTGCCTTTACAATAATTGTAAAGACAGCACTATCTCGAGTTCAATTTGTAATATTTTAAAGTTGATATTTTAATTTAAAAAGAGCCTATTCTTCCTGTATGCATCAGGCTTTGTTGTGTCTGTTAGTGTTCTAGAAATCCTTGCGATTATTAATTATTTTAATATTGTTATAATTATGATTATTGTTGTTGTTTATTATTATCAACATAATCACTGATGCTGGTGTTGTTTTTCACACTCCAGTATGGACAGCAGTGAAGGTTCTACACAAGTCAGCCAAGCAATGGTCCCACCAAGCATGACCTCGGGACCAAAGGAGCCGCTTCAGAATTCACCCATCGGCAAGACAGAGTCCACTCCGATGACACTGAGCGACTTAAACCTACCCTTGTGCATCGACAGCAGTGACTCTGAGGATTTGTCATCATACAGTGAGGAAGACTCGCCATCACCTCAAAGACTTAGCAATAGTCTCCCCCCAAAAAGGAGGAGGAGCCAGCCCGTGAAGTTTGAGCCGGGGCCAATAGGCCCCAAGAAGCACATCGGCGGCAAGTCGCCCAATTCTGTCCCGTACAAGAAGAAATCGAAGAATGGTGTTCCTAGAAGTTGTGGGCAGTGTGAGGGGTGTTTGCGTGATGAATGCGGTAAGTGTGTGTTCTGCAAAGACAAGCCCAAATATGGCGGACCCAACAAGAGGAGACAGAGGTGTATTCACCGGACGTGTACCAACAAGGACGGTAATAAGGTACGCCTTTTGTTTTGTTGTGAGTGAGTGTTGTTATGTCATTTTGTAGTCTCTTACAACTTAATGCCCAGATAGTGATGTGTAATATGGAATGGGAAGGGGGGGGGGGGCGGGAGAGAGAAAGAGGTTTGTTGAATCATGAGGTAGTTTCATGCAATAATTGCTAGTAAAGATTTTTAGGCCTATAGAGGGAGACATTATAATCAATCTATAATACTGCAGAGAGAATGCAGGATCATTCCATTGGGAGTTGTTTATCAAGTTGTCTAGCTGTAAGGATAAGTGACCATTCAATGAACTTTATTTACACTTAACCCACTGGGGGTAGTTTTATCTGATTGTCCAGAGGTAAGGATAAATGGTTATTAAATGAGAGCTTAATTTACACCTTAACCCTCTGGGGGTCTAGTCTATAGTAGCCTAACCAGTGCAATTCTATTGCTCAGGCATATTACCAGGGCTGGTTGCTCAGGCATATTACCAGGGCTGGTCCTTCACTTTACCTCTCATTTTGCTCAAGTGTTACAGTATAGCACTCATTCAGTCCCTGTTATGTGTGACTTACTACATTATTGCAAATATTTGTCACTGTTGCAGTTTTCTTTTGTTGCTGATCCTTGAGGTCTTTAATGGGTTGGATTGTTATTATCTAAGCTAGTGTATTGATGCTTGTTTCTTGTTTGTTTAGAGGTAAAAAATATTTTTATGTAGCTTGTGGGTGTGGTGGTTTGTACCTTTTAGTGCCTTCAGTCTCAGCAGCAAGTGAACCCTCCCAAAGCTGCGTCGGCTGTCAAGATGGTGACAGCGAAGGTTGCAGCAAAGCGATCTTCCAATGTTCAGCTTATCTCTTCTTCTTCAGCCAAGAAGGCTAAGATGGTCTCTAAGCCTGTGTCCCAGAGCTCCAAGTCTGTCAGCTTCAACTTGAAGGACAAAGTGTACTGGCCTTGCCACTCGTCCAGCCCCTCCGGTTCTAACGTCCTTCCGCTGATTACCACTATGTCTCAGTCTCCCAAGACATCTCTTGAGCCAGTGACTATAACACTACCATCCAGTAAGTGACCAAGTCAGTATAAGTTAATGAGGTCATACCATATTATGTATTAACCTGCGCTGTATATAATACTAATTCTAGAATTATTGGCTAAAGTAGGAAAAAGAAGTGGATACACGATCTTGTTGTGTATTGTGTTTAAGCTGAATATTCTGACATACCTAGGAAAAGTGTCTATAATATAGTCTTCCTCAAGTAAGGGAGCTCAACCTTGACACTATGATTTCAATAACTAGTAGAGTTGATTACTTAAATTTGTTGTAGTGAGTGACGATACCAAAAATTGTCATGGTTACATTCCCAACTAACTTACATACTAGCTTACTAATCCAGTTATTGATAGTATATGCTTTCCAAAGATTTTTTGAGTTTATTTAATGTCTGGGATAATTTGTGCTATTACAATAATACTGTAGTTAGCTCAGTGCTTACCATAAAAACTATTGACTACCCCTTACCCATTGTGCCATACTGTGCTATCTTCCACTAAAGGGAGTCAATCCTTGTTGCATGATGAGAAAAATGAAGTAAAATAAGATATCGATAAGTGTACCTTTGATTATACATAATATACATATGGCTTTTTGTTACCATTTTAACCATTTACTGATGGAACAATGACACAGGAAAATATCACAAATCTGTTGGCTTAGTATTTACATGCATATGTGCTGCAGGCACAAACGTAAAAATAGCCAATCAGATGGGTGATATTCTCCGATATAATAATGAATAAGTTTATTGTGTACGGTGTGTACCAAAAACACAATCAACAATGGTATGTATAGCTTGGGAGGATGGAAAAAATAGCACATTGTAGTAACCAATAACATAAACGATATGGGGCAACAGTTATTAGACACAAGAATATTCAAAACATGAACAACTAACCACCCAGTTGGAGTCAAAAATGTGACTAATGATTAGACTATACTCTTTAAGTTTTTCTTACTCTCCATGCATAGATGTCCCAACAGACGTGCGTCAGTGGACTGTGAATCATGTGGTCCAGTACTTCAAGTCGATGGCAGACTGCTGCAACTTCGCGGACTTGTTTGAAGCTCAGGAGGCGGACGGCATTGCTCTGCTACTGCTCACACACGAGACTCTGGTCAAGTGCCTTGGGGTCAAGTTGGGACTTGCCCTCAAGATAATGCAGAGAGTGGAAGAGTTGAAGCGATTCCAGAACCAAAATAGATCAACCAAGTAACACTTATATCATGCTTCCCCTCAAGTATTCAGAATTTTTTTCTTTTCTTTTTTTTGCTAGCGACTTTTTCTGTACGCTTATATTGAACAGTGTAAAGCTGAAAATTTGTTACAGTATATGATTTTTTATTTTTTCCTGCACTGACATTGTACCATAATGCACATTACATGCACTTTTTATTCCATTTATTTTACTTTTGTAAATCCCCGCCATCTCTTATTTTACATTATTTACCACATCTACATTCATTTAAAATTAAATAACATTTAGTGCTTATTTTGCAAGTTAGGAGATTAAAGTCCATTCATCAAAATAAGTAGGTTTATGTACAGATTATGTACAGATTATGCACAGTTGATGTCCCTTTTCCAGACTACTGCTACAGTGCAATGGTACATATCTTACTTCTGATCAAGAATTTCACATCTTAACGAATATTTTATTGTGTCAAGCTGTTTTTGTGATTCCTTGAATACTTTTAATGGATGAATATGAGTTTCAATTATTTTTTTTGTAAACAGTGACTGTCATGGTATTGTGATGTTTGTACCTGTTAGACTAATTAGATCAACACATTATGACATAATCATACTAGAACTAAAGACTGGGTGTGCAAGGTCTGGAAAATGGCTAAATCAGAACATTAATGTGACCATAAGAAAGTCAGAAGTATGATTTCAGTCTAATGGAAATGGTTTGACACAAAATAGCTAATGTACCACACTGTTAAAAATGAAGTGTTCTGCAGTAACACTGCAAGGAGCGTTCCCACAAGAGGGAGGAATATATGCCCCAGCTCTGCACAAAGGGTTAAAATATTACACTCTGAGCGGTGTTTGGAAAACATCTTTAGCAGAGTTATATTTAACACCTTCTGCAAGCTTATTATTACACTAAGTAACATGTTTCAATGGTGCTAATAGCAAATATTGACCACACCTCATTCACGTCGCCTCAAAATTATATATAAATAAATGATTGACAATGAAAATATAAAAATAGTTTGAATAAAGTAAACAGTTAGCTGTCCTTTCAACATGAGTAGAAGAAATTATTATGATATGCACTCCATTTGTGATCAACCCATCATGTTCAAGATAGATATTCCTGCATTGACACATAAAAATACAACATAAATCAATAAGCAATATACAAACACATTCATAAATGCAACTAAACGCTCACAAAAATGCAACTAAACACTGTTCAAAACACAAACACACAAACACAACTATATAAACACTCAATTCTAAACATGCTCACAAATGCAACTAAACACGCTATCCAAATTACACACACATAGCTAAACACAACTAAACAGGTATTTTAACACAAAATTTTTAAATAAAAAGACTAAGCAAAACAAAAGTATTTGTATACAAATACATATTTTACCATTATCACTCTATAGCATAATTTTTCTGAATAATCTGGACAGCATCAGAACACAAACTGAAGTATTTAAATGTTATCATTATTGACTATGAAAAACATCATGTGAATAAAATTATGCTCATAGCTATATAATTGGTCAAAACATTAATTTTCACAGTAAAATATTAATAAACGCTCTCGAGGAAAAAGCAGGTGCTTGTGGGGAAAAAAGCCCGCGCTTGCGCGCATCGCAATAATTACCATTGCGCATAAGATAAGCACTCACTTGTAAACAAACTCTCAGAAAAATTTAGCCGAAGTTTCTGCGAGGATTTAAATAATGCATTGAAATAGGCATTTTTTCCCTGTTGAAGTGTTATACTTGACATCACAGCAGGAGGCTTACATAATAGACAACTTTATAGCTAGCTTAATGATATCTTCAAAATAGAACTTTCAAGCCAAAAATTATATCCACTAACTATAAAATGAGCTATGATACACCTTTTCCATACTAGTCTACTACCAAGTAATGAATTATTTTCATCTAAAGTTTTTACACTTTTTTTTGCTAGCTATAGACTGCCTACAATATCCATATACATGTACAGTAGATGTATTCACTCTCTTTCACAGGCTTTTTAAACAATACAGAATTTTGGTCGCCACCGGAATCGAACTCAGGAAAGAGAGAGTATATCTAATGAGTAAAAGAAGGCTGAGAAAGAAATTGTGAAATATCCATATACAGCCTAACACAAAGTTCCCATATTGCATCGTGTGCACTGGTATTCCTTGACACTGTGTTCAACTGTTTACTCAGTTCCAACATGCTTGATATGTATAACTTAATAGACACGTTCTACTTTGAATTTAGCATTCTGTCTGAAAATTTAGAAGAAACAAGAAGCTCGTGGAAGTCAATGGTGTACTTACTTAACATGAATGCTGGCTTCTACCAGTCCATCCACCATAGAACAGTTAACGTTTACTCAAGTTAGAATCTGTACAATACAATAGTAAATAAACTTGAGCAATAAAAAAAAAACTTTCCTGCACTTTTTCTTTAGTACATTCTAGGTCCACCTGGAAGATCCATGGCCTGCACCAGTACAGGTGAACTTTCCTGCGTTTTTTCTATAGTACCTTCAGGCCCACCTGGAAGGTTCCTGGCCTGCACCAGTACAGGGGAACTTTCCTGCACTTTTCTATAGTACCTTCTAGGTCCACCTAGACGGTCCATGGCCTGCACCAGTACAGGTGAACTTTCCTGCACTTTTTCTATAGTACCTTCAGGCCCACCTGGAAGGTTCCTGGCCTTGTACTACCTTAGACAGCACACTGATTGACTATGCTTTGTGAGGTAATGTTTCATTTATTTGGCTTCAATTAGCTAGATTGACCAACTTCCCACACACAGAATCAGGAGTAGTAGCTATGTTTGTCGGTGCCCATCAGAACAATTGCTACTTTTTTTAGTGGTTCCATAGTGAGATAGATAAAAATAATAAGATTAAGATCTTAAATACCCAATGTTTTAGATGATTAGCTAACGACTCAATTTTTTCCATAGGATTTTCAGGTTTCAATCTTTAAATCAAGGAGAGGAGGGGGTAATTTGTATTTGAAAGTTTGTAGTGGCTAAAATAAACCATTATTACTGATCACTAGCTGAACATATGTAGCTCTTAGAACTTATAACCAGCTAACACACACACACACACACACACACATAAATCTTTAACCTTTAAACCTTTAAAGCTGCCCATCCAAGTAGGATGATAGCAGTATCCTAGAACAAAAGGCTTGTCCTGGATAATCATCAGAGTGTTGCAGAACAAGTGAACATCTTTGAATGACTGGGGGGAGGGGGTCTCAGAAACCTTAAGGCATTGTATCACTGTGGCCTGCTGCAGAAGCGCTTATGCCGGGTAAGGTCACCTTGTCTTCTAAAGTTTCGTCCACATGCACAATTGTAGGTGTCTCTAAGCTGCTGGCTTGGGTGGGACTGCTTCTTAAGTTTACTGTTGGCACTTTCATCGCACTCCTTCCACCATCTTCCTTTATCCTGGGCTACCTCACACCATTTGCCTTCTAAATTCACAGCTCTCACATCTGCCACAGCCAGGTCTCTCCACCTCCTCTTGGTGCCATGTCCAGGACGTACTTTTGTCAGTTCTCCAAACAACAGCTGCTTGGGTAACCTTGTATCCCCCATCCTCACTAAGTATCCCAGCCATCTGAGTCTATGCTTCCTTAAAGTTCCATGCATGTCTTCGCTCATCCCGCATCTCTAAGCTAACTCTTTAGAGGTGATCCTCTCTGCCCACTGTTGTAACCTGGACACTCCAAGCATGGCCCTGATGCCGCAGTTGTGAAAGCTTCTCAGCTTCCTCACACTCTCCTCCTTCACTATACCCGTGTTTCAGTTCCATACAATAATGTGGGTAGTACTGCCACTCATGCTTTACATCCACACTGACCTGTTTGTTCTGGAAGACTGCTGCCCTTAGACAGCCAAAAGCCTTAGAAGCTTTTGCAAGCCTCGCTACCACATCACTACAGACTTCCCCATCTCTGCTTATTGTGCTGCCATTTTGCAGGAAGTTGCAGTACACTGTCCTCTTGCTTGCAATCAGAGGCAACAATGCATCGCTAGCTTCAGCAAACCAGTCTTATTTGTTTCTTCTTCATACGTCCTACACATTCCTCAGCTGACTCTAAGATACACTCTTTCAATGTTGTCCAAGTGGCCTCGGGAGTCTCGTCTTCACAGTGAGTGTGCTCATCGAGTAGTCTATTCAACCTCTCCTGATATTGTTCTCTGCATTCCTCATTGCTCAATCTGTGTACTGCCAAGGGTGCATGATTGGTTGCTTTGCTTCTCTTTGGCAGATATGTCTGTACCTTTCCTCTCACCAAATGATGGTCTGACCAACAGCAAGCGCTTCGACATACTCTCACGTCACAAACATGGTGTTCATTGCAGTAAGACCATTTAATGCACAGAACTCAAGCATCTTCACTCCGGCTTCATTTCATACACCCATCCCATGCCTTCCACTAACTTCTCTCCACATGTCGCTGTCTTGCCTATTCTTGTGCTTATACTCCCCCTCAAAGCCCTACTTCTTTGTACCATGATATTTTTACATCCCTGTCATCTCTCTGCAATGAAAATTGAATACTTCTAATTGGTGACTTTAACCAACCTGATATATCATGGAACACTCTGTCCTCATCATCTCTTTCTGGTATTACGCTCTGCAACCAATTACATATTCGATTCAAATCGCACACAAGTTATCTCAGAATCTACTTGTATACATGGTAGTCTTCTAGATTTAGTTATTACAAATATACCTGATGTCATACAAAACATTACAATAGACAAGTTAACTTCCCCTTCCGATCATTACATCATCTACTTTGACATAAACTTGAGACACAGTTCTTCTAACATTATCCAATCAATAACAAAATTAAATTATTCTCTCTCTGTTTTTGACTCCAATTCATTATGGACTCGTATTAAAAAAATTATTTATACAGAATGTGATATTTATGTTCCAAAATTTAAGATTCCCTCCCACTCTTCTCCAAAGTACTTCTGAAATTAGACAAAACATCAAATGTATTCATTCCAAGAAACATTTACTGAAAAGACATTATTCATCCTCTCTTGCTCACTAAGTACAGATTATGGAATCAGAATTACAACAAAGAATTAAAAATGCTCAAACTACTTATATAAATTCTCTAATTTCATCTTTTTCCTCCAAGCCTCACTCTCTTTATTCTCACCTCTCAAGCGTTCATCTTTACTTCCTTGCATACTCAAGCGTGAAGACTAAACTACTAGTGACCCACTTGGCAAAGCAATTCTTTTAACAACTATTTTAATTCAGTCTTTACTCGCAGTGATTTTATTCTGCCACCTATGAATTGTCTTCCAACACCTTCATCACAACTTAGCACCATACAGTTTTCTTCTAGTGAAATTTTTGATGTATTGAACTCTCTAGACCCCAAAAAATCTCCTGGACATGACAACATTAGCCCAATATTTACAAATTCTGCGCATCTTCACTTGCACGTACAGTTTCTCTTCTCTTTACTGTCATTATGGAATCTCATTCCATTCCAGCTGACTGGAAGGTACACAAATTATTTCCTCTCCACAAGAAAGGAAGTGTATCTGAAGTTAGCAACTACAGGCCTATTTCTCTCCTAAGTATTCTTCATAAAGTACTTGAATTAATAGTCTACTCTAAGATAATAGATTTTATATATCCAAAAATTTCAAAGACACAATTCTTTTTTATCAGAAATAGATCCACTATTCAACAACTTCTTCTATCATTACTTCAGTTTTCAATTCTGTGGAGTCAAAGCGACACACAGAAATTGTGTTTCTTGATTTTGCCAAAGCCTTTGATTCAGTCCCCCATAATGAACTTCTGTATAAACTTTGGCTAACTGGCATTACTGGTCCTCTTTGGTTATTTTTCAAAGATTACTTACAAAATAGAAAACATTTTGTTGAGGTTGAAGGGTGTAAATCTGACTTACTTCCTGTCCAATCAGGTGTACCTCAAGGTAGTGTACTTGGACCTCTGCTTTTTCTTATTTATGTTAATGACATTCCGTCTCTATCTGCTCTATTTGTCTGTGTTTTTATTTGCTGATGATGCCAAACTTATTGCCTCTCTAAACTCTGCAAGTGAGAATTTAGCTCTTCAAAAGGATCCTGACAATTTATTGTCATGGTGTCAATCTTGGAAACTATCTTTAAATACTTCCAAATGTGCATACATGAACGTCTCCCTATCATCATCTACTAACAACAATTACACCATCGGTAATGATACAATTAAAACAGTAACTCAACAGAAAGATTTAGGTATTTTTAATCTCTGATAGTTTATCTTGGTCTGTCCACATCAAAGAAATATGCAGCAAAGCTTATAGGTCTCTGTATTTAATTAGGCGAGTAATTCCTTGCACATCACCCATGAACATTAAGAAGTCCCTCTTGTAAGATCTCAGCTGACCTACTGTTCCCAGCTATGGTTTCCCAATAAAATACAAGACATTATCTTATTGGAAAGAGTTCAACGGCGTGCAACTAAATACATTTTAAATAATTATATTTCTTACAAATTAAGACTTATTCATCTCAATATTTTACCTCTAATGTACTACTTACAATTACTAGACCTATTATTTTTTGTTAAATGTCTTAAGCATCCATCTGATTCATTTAAATTTAATCACGTCACTTTTCATTCTGGGTCCACAAGATCTTCATCTAATCGTAAATTAGAAATTAAGTTCCAATGCACCTCCACTACACGACATCAATATTTTAATCGCATATCTCTACTATGGAATACATTCTCACCTATTGATCTTTCATTGTCCTTCACTTCTATTAAACGTTCTCTCAAGCAAAAATTTTGGGATCTATTTATTGCACACTTTGATTCAGACAATTCCTGCACATTTTGTTGTTTATGTCCTTGCTCCAGATGTCACAGTCACTTTATTAATGTATCACTCCCCCCCTCTCCCACTTAGCAGTTTTATTATCATTTATATCCCTTTTCTTTTCTTTTAGCTAACTAGGCTGCTCTCTTGTACATAGAGTCTATCCTTAATCCACCCATTATATCACATTATTCATCTCTTTTAATTCTCTTTGTTATACAGTTGGTTGTAAAGTTATAATAATATTAATGTTGGTGGTTGCTGCACTTGCGCAAAATACTCTGTGGCTGTACTCAGGTCAGCTCGTCCAGCAAACCGTGGGCGCTGTAACAGTAATTAGACAACCACTATCACATTCCTCTAGAACAGCCAAGGTGCATGTAGTCTCGCGTAGCCAGACCCTTTACCAACCGTAACCGCTACGCGGGAAGGAAAGGGTCTGGGAACATACAACGACTTGTTCAGCACCCCAAAAAGGGTGCTGAGCAACGTTTCACCCTCCCAGATAGCGGTTACGGTTGGTAAAGGGTCTGGCTACGCAAGACTAAGGTGCATGATTGTCCCCAGACTATTTCTCCGCATAGAGGTTAGGTAAAGGGTCTCACTACGACTAATGCTTAACTAGGTGACAACAGCGGAAGCGGTGTTTTTTTTATGCCCCACCCCCCACCTCTCAGGCAAGGAATTAGTCTCAACATGCGAAACCCTTTACCCAACATTCTTCGTAGCGTTCCTTAAATTGTAGTCCCTAACCACCACAACAATAACAGCAACAACTGCAAGAAAACAACAACAAAACACTATAGTAATAATAATAATAATAATAATAATAATAATAATAATAATAATAATAATAATAATAATAACGACAATAATTTTACAGATGTTTCAAATTTTCCAAAAAAATTCATGATATAAGCAACAATCTGGTGATTTCAATAACACTACAGGAAGAAATGATGGGAAGTGGCCATTGCTCGTCACATGCTCCTTATTCTGTGCTTGTTCTAGTAGCTTTGACTGAGACCAGAAAGAAGTGGTGCAAAGGTCATGGGTGATGTGGCTGCACTTTGGTATGTGAGAGCGTCAAGTCTTCACCTTGTCATTTTATATCTGTATATATTTGCAGCGTCAAACTACCTGTCCATTATGTAGAAGTCATGCTGACATTTAGAACTTGTGAGCAAACAATTACTCTGAATAGAGATATTGATCAAGTTCTATACTGAAGTTCTGAAATACTGGTGGACTGTTCAATGAATTGTGAAAGGAAATGCAGATTTCTCAGCTATTGTGGAAATATAGCTGAACTTTACACAGAATCTGTAAAAAAAATAAACGAAGAAATGAATTTGATTTTATGTTCACTATGATCTTTCATATAGACTTCATAATTATATATTCTGTAATATTTGCACTAAAACTTGTGCTTCATGTAATCAATTATATTCATTTTTGTGATAGTAGCAACAAAATTAAACCGATTGTATTTTACAATGTATTATTTGTTAACTGTTTTGAGCTAATAGACGAACATGAAAAAGATGTAATCGTTTGTCCAGGTCATACAATATTATCTTTTTTTTGACCATCTGGTCCAGCTAGCTTTAAGTTTAGTTTTTTTTCCAATTCATATTCTCACTTACTTTCAGCCATTCATCTATACAGTCTTGATGGAATTCATGTTCGCATGATTTCAATACTCTTAAGGTATCTCCAGACTGAAAATCATTCAGACATACTGTACATCTGTCACAAAAAAGTCCAAAATTATTCAATACTTATATATATATTCCACTAAATGTATGATAAATGAGGCTCACCTATGTGCTGTTTCTGAGTTACCATCACCTTCTTTGTAAATCTTCATGGGTATTTTATCAATATCTACAAATGTAACAATTAAACTGCGGGCGTGCGCTACAAAAACATAAACAATTAGACCACGTGACCAAACACGTTGTCGATTTCATTAGCACTATTTAGCAGCTTACAAGATGTATGTCAACGTTTCGATCGTGCAAGGCTGCGATGAGCTCCTTAAATGGACTATGCTGGCAGCCAACATACTTTCACTAAACTCCTTGAACTTGCTCTGGCCAAGACTTCTTGTATTGCAGATATAAGTGAGTGCAAATGCTACCTCAGTCTTTTAGGCCGTGTAAAGGAAGATGTACTCTATGTATGTGACAGCACTCTGTTTGATTTCACTTCAGAACTTGCCATGATTTGTTGCGTGGAATTAAATGTGAACTGCAATTCTGATATGACCAGCCACTACTATTCCTGCAAGAAGAAATTTCAGGTGTGCTGCTATGTATGTGGGTGTTTTGGTGATCTTGTACTAATCACCGATGAAAGACGACGACAGTTTCAGTCAATTCATCCCATTTGTACAGAATGTAAGGCAAATGGAAAAGATGAAGGTACTCGTGGTCCACGCTTTGTTGGGCAAAAGAGGAAAAACAATTCTAATTGAACATATTTACATTCTAATTAAGCATTCTTTTCAATATTTCAAAATAATTTTTAACTTGTTTTTGTAATTTACATTTCAAAAAAATGGATGAGGGGGAGATGAGAAACAGGAATATTAATTGGTTTGGCCTAAATTAGCGACCTGTTGATACCCTGCATATAGGTCAAAGTATCAATATAATGATTTAAATGATTTTAATGATTTTTTTTCGCTCGGTCGGTAAAGGGTCTGGCTCGCGATACTACCTATTCCCGGAGCCTGTCACAATTTGCTGTAAACAAAATACGCAGTTTTTAGTGCATATTGTGTCTATTTGGCTTATTTTATTTAACACCCAGAAAACCTAAAGTCTGCAACTATCATCTTTACTTTACAGGTGTGATAATATGGCGAAAAGAACAGATAGACTGAGAGATACCAAAAGAGGAGTTTGTAGATAAGAGACAAAGAAGTAGATGCAGCGAACTCTATTGTCAATCAAGTAGCACGAATTGCAGGTGCATCGATATCCATAGGGCAGAGTAACAGAAAATCTGTCAACGAAGAATAGAAATGGAATGGTTGAGAGATGATAGAATAATCAGTTTTCTTAAAGAGTTATTAATTATGTCTTATCCTACCATAGATACCTGCACATTTGAATCCACCGCTAAAGGTGTTTGATTTTAAGATAGAAGACTATTTTTTTCTTTGTTTTCTGAAAAAGTTTTTAGAGTTTCTAAGACAATACTATAGGTATTTAAACAGTAGCTAACAGCACGTAAACCAATATTTTTTATGAAATTTATTTATCTATATTTATTTAATTTTTACCTATTTTTCCATAATATTTATGTAATTCTAATTCATGCTGTTAATTCATTATTAAATTTCTCTCTTGAATCAAGTTTGACTTTCATTCTTTGCACTCCTGCACATAGGGAAGAGGAGATCATTGACACTGATGAAGTATAAACTTTTTGCCACTTAATGTGTTGATGTTTTTTTTTTTTCTAAACTGAGCCATATTGTTGGGTACACTATACATTCCAGAGATAGTATTCATTAATTGATTATGCACATCAATTAGGAAACAAAATTTTTCATTGGCCAACAAACTCTATAATTTTAAGAAAATGCTAGATAACTGTATATTCTACATGAGCGCCCCTTGAAGTCTTCTATGAAGTTTCTTTTCAAGGTAAGATGATGAGTGTCCAGCTATAAGTGACAACCTTCACAGCCTGAAGAGAGTTCATTGACAACCATCAGTAAACTGTCTCGATATTTGGAGTTAACAATTAATTTTTACAAGATTGTAGAGGTTAACAAACTAGTTATCAACACATTAATTTACAATTTTGTTGTGGTTGTCAGAGGACACTTTTCAGGTAGTGCTTTACCATACATGCCAGACATTAGTACATACAGTAAATGGTACTACTATTTCTTTCCCTAATTAACATGTGATGTGACCATATATGGTCATGTGGTTCCAAGCCCCAAGCAATCCTTCTTTTATATGGTCTCTAATTAATAAGAAATTATTTTGTTAGTAGCTGAGTAGCTAATTGGAGATGTGTGAAACAAAACTACTTAGCTATAATAACTTTATTCTAGGCTTTATCATTCATTATTATGATCACTATGACCAAATGTATTTCCTTAGTTGTGGCCTCATTAATTATAGCCTTGGTATTTGTACCTCATCAGTTTTAATTGGTGTCATAATGATTTTGGATAACCTGTTAGTAGTACCAGTTCAAAACTTCTGGCTGCACAATTCCACAGGATGCACTCCATTCTTCAAAGATTCCGCCATCATTTATTACTACAGCTAAAAAGCAGGCGCTCTCGCATTCACGGCATGTAGCGCGCAATGTTATTCCTTGAAATAGGGTCACGTACAGGAAGTCTTAAATTAGAGACAGAAAATGGGCATTGCATGAGCACCGAGAACACCATGGGTGGACCAGGGTGCACGAATTTTATTACCACTTCTTGTAGCGAAGGTGTCCGAAGCGGGTGAAAAAGAAGGGGGGAAATATGCCAAAACTAATAATTTGTCTGACGCTCTATGTGTTCTATAAATTCATTGAACACTGCTGACTATCAGCAATAAGCGGCAAACAGCTAATGTTCCATATTATTATCCTTCCTCTTCTTCCTTCTTTAACTACTCCCTCCTCCAGCTTTGTCTTCCATCTCTGGCAATTTTGTTTTTTATTTTATGTATTCACTCTCTCACTTCAATAAGCAATCCAGTAAAGGTAGCTTACTAGCTATCTTTTTCTGATTCCATGGTGAATTTTATAGAAGATCTTACAGAATTTAAATGGTCCATGGTTCTCGTGTAACCAGGTGTTGTGAATTCCAATGAACTCCACTTAACTTTGATTGACTTCACTTAAATACCTAATTTATGTTCACTCAGGTTCCCATTTGCATTTACATTCACACACATTCCATAGCAGAAACACAATCATCTCACACAGTAATATAACCAACAAGATCTAGGATTCAGTCAGTTAGTATCATTTCTTTTTACTGGAAAATACTGTTGTTGTCCTGGGGAAAAGACTTGAGAGCTAGTAGAAGCATTCTACACAGGCTTCTAACCACTACCGTGAGCTGTACACAAACAGTGAACCATTAATAGGCCCTTAGTACTATAAATAAGTACATTACGGAACACCAATAGTTGTAGCTTAGCTTGCTTAAATAAGTACATTAGCTACGGCACACCATAAAAAGAATACTTGTAGCGTAGCTTGTTTTATCATTACCATAACGAGAGTGATGTTTTGTAGTCAAGGAGCTCAATGTTTATTTGAAAGCTTGGAATCAGACTAGTCCGTCCACGTATAGAGTATGAAGTATATCCCGGGATAGATATAGCTAAATAGCAGAATATTCCATTGCGATTTAGACACGATCGACCAGAAGTCGACATACCATAAGTTAAATGTGAGGTGTGGCTAACTAATTTACTTCCGGTCACTCAAAAGGGAGGGTTCGACCGAACCGAAACCCCCCCCCCCCCCCCCCCCCCCCCCCAACCCCCCCTGGCTACGGGTATGTGTGTTGACACTCTTGCACAGTTAAGAAAGGAATTGGATAACTTTAGTTGGACAATTTAAATTCTGTAAGATCTTCTATAAAATTCACCATGGAATCAAAAGAGTAAGCTACCTTTACTGGATTGCTAATTGAAGCGAGAGAGTGAATACATAAAAAAAAAAAAAAAATTGCCAGAGATGGAAGACAAAGCTGGAGGAGGGAGTAGTTAAAGAAGGAAGAAGAGGAAGGATAATAATATGGAACATTAGCTGTTTACCGCTTATTGCTGATAGTACTTATATCCTATAAGTAAGAAAATAACCTTTGAATTATCAGGGCATACTTTGTGATATATGTGTGCTGCATTGAGCTACAAGCATAATATAACCAGTAAAATTTCTATACTTTCTCTTATTGCTTTATTAGGATTGACTGAAGGGATGAAGGTTGATCAGAGGTTGTCTTCTGATTGTGTGTCCACACGTATTTGGAGACGAATTAGACTCCAGCCTCCACAAAAGCAACATATAGCTACATAAAATAGTTTAGACATTACATCATTTCCTTAAAATCATGTGATACTGTCCATAACTAAATCCCCCTGATGGCAACCAGCATACCACTCCCACTATATTACTACTACTACTACTACTACTACTACTACTACTACTACTACTACTATTGTTACTGCTGCTGCCGCTATATATGTTACAACACATTTTATAATAATGTAGTTTTAATAAGCAACCAAATTGTCATATCATTTTAAGTACTCTTGTGTAAGCGGGTATTGGATTGTACAGATTGTAAAGACAAGTCTTGAGTTGAAATGAATTATTCACCAGTTTGCAGGATTCCACCTCAAGTTCCTGTTGACACACACCACAACACCCACACTATTTGAATCTGCACAAGTGCAATATTCCCTATCAATCCACTGCTTTCATTCATTTCCTGCTTCAATTCCTTTCCACTTTGACAAGAATGATTGATCTCAATAAAAATATTCAATGCTTAACATTAAAAAAATGTGAAATGTTTTAGTAATGGAAACAGGTGTTAGCTGAATTGTCAAGTGTGACGACCAAAATTTTAATTTTTCTTTCTTTTTTTTTTTTTAGTTTAAATCGCTGCTTTTATTTAGCTACACAAAAAAATTGTGCGCAATAAAACTGCGATTTTCCTTAAAATAAAAGTGGTTGTTAAACTATCTGTTTTGACCAGACCTCTTGGTTATAGGAATGACTAACCGTTATGCAGTTGCATTTCTACCTTTCATTATGCTGCTTTTCTCCAAAGCTTTTGGATCCTCCTGCAGTCGTTCGGATGAAGACGTTGAGTTCGGCGATGGTAAGTGGTTGTGCGTGAGAAGAGCATCGACGCGGGTAAGCGTTGATAGAAATAAGCGACTTAGAAGAAAAAAGGGCTAGTGCAATTGAATGAAGACTCAGCTTAGTTCTAGAGAAAAGTAAATTACTAAATTCACTTACTCTTTGAATATTGTTTTATTTGTAGAACGTTATGTAACTGACTCAAGCATAGAAGTGTCAGTGAATTGCAGTCAGAGAGACATTGTTCAAGTAAATTGGAACATTCCTAACAGCCTCCATAGTAAAATCAGTAGAATGATACTCCAGTACGAATGTTCAGATAGTCCAGTAAGTAAGTACTGTTTATATATTTTGCACTTGCTATTTATAGAACTATGCATTATTTGGGATTCTTGCCTACATAGGGTGAATTAATACCAGTCTTCGACCAGCATATTATTAGAGGCTATAATGGGTCAAGAAACATTTCTGCCAATTACACTGGTACCTGCACATTTTCTGGATGTCTCTTTGTAGACTATCTGGCTAGAAACTTCACTCCAATAATGTGCACCAGAACTGTAGAATCTACCCCAGGAATGTTGTCAACTTCAGCTTCTCCTATGTCTCCCAATATCACTCATCACAGTCACTCTATGGCTGACCATTCAATACCTACAGTTGATTCTACTTGGTCTTCTAAAACACGATCTCATCCATCTTTATTTGTCAATGGTAAGAATTCATAAAATCATTCTTTGGACTATAAAGTTTATGTATAACTTTTGATAAGCAGTTGCTGCATCTTTATTTGTCATTTTCACCATCACACTTTGTTCGGGCCGGACCCGCGCTGAAGAACAACCGACAATGTCAGAGATGGCAGCCAACGACTGTCAACCACCATCTCTGCCAACACCCGGCGGCAGGGAAGAAATAAACAAACCATAGTTGAACTTTGGACTGAACGAATGAACTAGAACTTTCTGTATGTTATGTGTATACTCGTCAGCATTTATGTACCCGCCAAAATTCATGTCATACCCGACCCTTTACCTAACTCCTCCCCCTTTTCATCCAATTGTATCACCCGTATGTTCTTCCCTATATGTAGTTCATCTTCTTAATTTACAATATGTCTACCTTGCGCAGTATAAGTTGTTGCCGCGGGAGCTTACGATAGTCCTTGGGGTGATAGCTAAAGTCATATTGCTGCCTAGTGGACTTCTGGTCCTTCGAATTATATCTAGTCGACGTCAACCGGCCAGAGGTGAACGACTCTGCTGACCTGGCCCCCTTCATTTCTGGTCCTTCAAGCCAGATCCATACTTGGAGGAAGAAGGAACTGGACTGACCTATCAAACAAGTCGAACGAAGCCGGTGAACGATACTGACATACTGGACGAATCCGGTCAAAGCTTTAATCTACTGATAAACTTGTCAACGCCGAACGGAGCCGGCCAAGCCTCCAACCTATCTGGAATCTACTGACATAACCATACAGAACGGAGCCGGTGAAGCCTCCAACCAACAGCCAGTCAAGGAATCGTGAGTGGTTTTCTAACATTAATTTAGACATAATTAATTGAGCCTTTACATTTAACAACCCCTTACCTAATAGACATTGTGTTTCTAGGGAATGCTCTGTGTTTTCTTGGGAATACCTTTGGGTAATACCTTGGGAATACTCTGAGTTACTTGGGAACACTACGTGTTTCTTTGGGAATACATTTCGGCAGTTCAATGCCTACCTTGACGGAGGAATTGGCCGAGATCAAGGCCCTACCAAAGGCCGACTCTGTCCAGCGGCGGTCTAAGGCTAGAAAGACACAATATCAACGCCTCCGCAAGCAAGTGGAGGACCTACAAGCCAAACCTCCCTGGGAACTCAACCGCAGGGAATTGGATCGAAAGGCAGCTGAGTTAGACAGAGCCCTGATGCTATCACATGCCTTATTAGCTCGTCATGTTGAGTTAATGGCCGAGCATGCAACAGTTGTTGCTGAGCTCGAGGAACAAGGGCTCAGAGTGGAGGAGGATCACCTAGCATTAATCGACATTGTCGCAGAGTTGTTGGAACAACAGCAGCTTTCAGTCGAGATAGCGGTCCTCAAGGACGAACTCCACGGACTATCTACATTCATGCTAGTAACACATTGGACGAAGTGAGACTCCGAGTCCGGAAGCTGGCAGACAGTTCCAGCCTGGCCGGAGGAATGGGAGAACTCAGCCTGTAAGGCACATCTATCTAAATAGCTGAAAGAATCTCGAGAAAATCGGGAAGAGTCTTCTACACCGACAACAACAGCCTCACCACTACCAGCAGAGGTCTGTACCGTTACACATAGTCGCCTACGGTTAGACCAAAGATGCTGGTACCCCCAACAACAACAATGACAACGACAATGGGGGAGGAGTTAATGTGACGTATGGAGCTACAAGGGGAACGCCCACAATCTTCTCTACGGCTCAAGTTTCAGTGAGCAGTGGAAGGATAACCCAAGTAGCTAGGGCATTGCTAGACAGTGGATCAGTGCCCTCACTAATATCAGAGAAGTTAGCAACGACACTAAAGTTGCCACGAACGCCTTGTCACAGGCAATTCACCTGTGCCACGGGTGATCTGCTCGACAGCAACACCCAGGTGGTAGTTGGACTCCGGTGACCCGGAGATGACGACAGTGAAACAGTGGCAGTCATGTGTCATGTGGTCAAATCATTACCCACCACAGTGCCTCCAGAGCGACCGAAGGAGATGCTGGCCAATCCTTTCCTGAAAAGAAGGAACCCAATTGCTGACAAAGAGTTGGGCGGCAAAGTGGACTTGTTGCTAGGAGTTGCTGATTCTGGCAGATGCCACCGGGGACCTAGACATTACACAGATGACAGGAGTGGATATGTCGCATCTACAGTCTTTAGGTGGGTCCTTGGGGGGCAGCTTCCCGGGGCCCCCAGTAATCAGACGGTAATGACTATTCAACCCAACCAACAAGGTGTTGGATGAAGCGCTGGCCAGCAGAACAAAATCTGACCCGGGCAGAGATCTCTGCCCTGGATCAATTTAACGACAACTATGAACGACTGCCCAACGGCAGAATTTCCGTGAAGCTTCCCAGGAAGGAAAATCCACCCATCTTGGGAGCCTCTCGACAGAATGCCAGAGGTATCTTCGTAACGAGAAAAGTCTAAAGGAAAAGGGTCGACTGGATGACTTCCAAGATGTCCTGAGGGAGTGCCTTAAGATGGACCATGCCGAAACTATACCTCCGAACGAACTGAACTTCGACAAGGAACATTTCTACTTGCCAGTACATGGTGTACTCAAAACTACATCTACGACAACTAAGCTACGTGCTGTTTTTTATGCTTCCTGCAGAACCACCACAGGAATTTCCCTAAATGATCTGTTGCTCCCGGGACCAAACCTCTATCCCAAATTATCCACGGTAATCACCCGATTCAGAATGCAAGCTGTGGCCTTCACTGCTGACATCGGCAAGATGTTTCGGGAAGTTGTGCTGGATCAGGGAGACAGAGATCTCCACAGGTTTATCTTGAGGGATGACCAGGGAGAATTAAGGGACTGCCGAATGAAATGCCTAACTTTTGTAGTGACGTCATCTCCATTTGTAGCAACAAGAGTGCTCCATAAATTGGCCGAGGAAGTGGAGGATCGGCGAGTGGCAGATGTCATTACCACCCAATTCTACGTCGATGACTGTTTGCCTGGTACTGCTACTGTGTCTGAGGCAGCTGAGCTAGTCGACAGTCTAACAACTGCCCTTCTCTCAGCAGGCATGATTCTGCGAAAGTTTAGGAGTAACGATGGAGAGCTCTTGCAACACATACCGGAGCATCTGAGGGAGGAGCCAGAACAAGTGCTGGCCATCAAGTCAGCTGACAAGACCCTGGGAATCCACTGGGACCCAGGACGTGACAAGTTCAGGATTTCAGTGCCAGTGGTGGACGACATGACAGCAACTAAGAAAATGGTTGCATCCATTGCAGCACAAGTTTACGACCTGCTGAGATGGTTTTCACCCTTTACCATAACAGCCAAAATTCTGCTGCAGCAACTGTGGTCAGCTGGAGTGGATTGGGACGACCCCAAAACAAATAATCTCCAGTAGCAGTGGCAGAGATGGGTGAATTAAGTGTCAGAAGTCCATCACCATGACATACCCAGGAGGTTGCAAGCAAACAACTTAACGCCCCAACAAGTGCAGCTACACGGATTCGCAGATGCCTCCGAAAGGGCAATCGGAGCAGCTATCTATCTCTGAACTCTATACCACGACACCAGCACGACAGTCGAGTTAGTGTGTGCCAAGGCAAAGGTGGCACCGGTGAAAATGGTTACCATTCCCAAATTGGAGTTGATGGCAGCAGATCTCTTGGTTAAACAAATGGCCAAAGTGTGTGACGACTTACAGCTGCCCCTGGAGCATTGCTATGCATGGTCAGACTCGGCCATAGTATTAGCATGGCTGCAACATTCACCAAGCAGCTTACAGACATCCAAGCCCACCGAGTGTCAAGAATATCTGACGTTATACCACCCAACAGGTGGCGACATGTCAGAACCGATGACAACCCTGCAGATTTCGCCAGCAGGGGAGTTCCCATCCACGACCTAACGACATCAAAACTCTGGCGGAACGGACCAGGGTGGCTATCACTATGTCCAGGAGACTGGCCCAGGAGACTGGCCCAGGACGGACCTTCCTGGCAGAAACGTCACATCCGGTCTAAAACCAGCTGTGGTTCAGACAACAATACCTAAACCAGAACCACAGAGCCTCTGGTCGAAATATTCCAGCTTTAATCGATTGGTAAGGATCGTCACCAGAATCTTGAGAGTCACAGGGAGGATGAGGAATAAGTCAACTCCAGGTGTCAAAGAGCTGACAACAGCTGAAATCAAATCAGCAGAACTCCGGGCCATCAACATGGATCAGGAGTGGTCCTACGCAGATGTCAAGTCACTGCTAGCCCGAGGAAAGACTGTGCCCAAGAGACACTCACTCGGCAAGTATAAGCTGCATCTGGACGAACATGGGACTATGCGACTCCAGGGACGAGTCAAATAGGAAGAAGTCACACCTCTGTCTTTGGATTCTCTCATTACCCAACTACTAGTTGCATCGTATCACAGAGATGGACATTCAGATACATCAACGGCTGTGTGGCTGATAGGGATCAGCTACCACATTCCTGGAGTGAGGAGACACCTGAAGCATCTTATGCGTCATTGTGTCAGGTGCCAGAAGGTCTATGCCCAGCCATCCAGTCAACAGATGGGAGACCTTCCAACTTACCGGATGACTCCGGCACCACCCTTTTCCAGAACCGGCATAGACTTCGCAGGGCCATTTCTAATCAACCAAGGAAATCCCCGCAAACCGACAAAACTTAACGTCTATGCAGCTCTATTTATCTGTCTCTGTACCAAAGCTGTGCACATCGAACTCTGTGCCGATCTATCTACGGAAGCCTTTCTCGCCTGCTTGTCAAGATTTGTCTCCAGGAGAGGTTGTCCGTCTGACATATTTTCCGACAACGGGACTAATATTGTCGGAGCGAATCTGGAGTTGGACAAACTGGCCAAAAGTTCGAGTGACAGTCGGGCCATTTGGCATTTCATGGACACCACATTTCGGCGGATTGTGGGAGGAAAACGTGAAGTCCATGAAAAGGTTGCTGGCTAAGCAAGTCGACAGCATACCACTCAGGTATGATGAGCTGGAGACTGTACTCATCAACGTCGAGGCCTTACTCAACTCTAGGCCACTAGAACCGGTCACCTCAACTGATCCGGACGCCATCCAGCTATTAACCCCGGGAAACTTTCTCATCGGACGACCATTGAAAGCCCTTCCCACAAAAGACCTATCCGGCCGACCCCTTACCTATTATAGGTGGTGGAATCTAGTCCAGAGACTAACGGATCAATTGTGGGACAACTGGATCGCTACCTACCAACAAAGTCTATGCGCTCGACAGCAGCTGGCAACATCCGACTGCAACTACAAGGTCGGTGACATAGTGTTGCTAAGAGATGAGCAGCTGTGCCACAGAGAGTGGCTATTGGCTAAAGTGATTGCTACTTATCCTGGAGACGACCACAGGGTGAGAGTAATTGAGCTGCTCTGTCAAGGCAAGCTATACAAGCGAGGCACAGGGAGACTAACGTTGTTGCTACACAATGACGAACCTCCCGGTTCTTCTCCCCCCGGTGGATGTTCGGGCCAGACCCGCGCTGAAGAACAACCGACAATGTCAGAGATGGCAGCCAACGACTGTCAACCACCATCTCTGCCAACACCCGGCAGCAGGGAAGAAATAAACACAAACCATAGTTGAACTTTGGACTGAACGAATGAACTAGAACTTTCTGTAGTGTATGCTCGTCAGCATTTATGTACCCGCCAAAAGTCATGTCATATCCCGACTCTTTACCTTACTCCTCCCCCTTTTCACCCAAATTGTATCACCCGTATGTTCTTCCCTATGTAGTTCATCTTCTTAATTTACAATATGTCTTACTTTGCGCAGTAGTATAAGTTGTTGCCGTGGGTGCTTACGACAGTCCTTGGGGTGATAGCTAAAGTCATAGTGCTGCCTAGTGGGCTTCTGGTCCTTCGAATTATATCTAGTCGACGTCAACCGGCCAGAGGTGAACGACTATGCTGACCTGGCCCCCTTCATTATGTTTTATTTGTCTCTTATTAACTTTCATTAGTTCCTAGTACAGTAATAAAGTGGACCATTTTATATTTTTGTCTAGGAAATTAATGAGGAATTATGCTGATCTTTGTGGAGATGTAAGTTATATACAGCTTTTTTATTTTCTTTGTTTTTGTTTTTTAAATTGCATATCTAATAGAATGAGAACTTGGACAGTATAGTCTTGGAAATTGAAATAGCACTCGAAAACGTTCTCATTCATTTTAGTTAATATTTTTTTGTCGTCTCCTAGGCAGCCCTGGGTGAAATGAGTGGGCATCTTACCACAAGTGTACATAACGGAGCCCACGTTCCTGAACTATCAACAAGTAATATGGCATGCAATAGTTACCACAAAACAATCTCTCCTCCTCAGATTTGTCCTCAAATATCTGACTAAGAAATAAGTCTATCACTGTTATGCTTTGGAATGCACGCAGTATTAAGAACAAACTCTCCTTTTTCCAATCTCTTATTATAATATGCAAAATTTCCCACTATAATCACAATCACTGAGACATGGTTACTTCCGCAAATTTTAAACAATTAAATAATTCCAGCTGGCTATCAATTTTTTTGCAGAGACAGAATAAATGGTATTGGAGGTGGTATTATTTTAGCCATCTCTAACTCCTTGCCTAGTCACTCCTATATCTGTAGTCAAAGATCGGAATTTCTACTAGTCCTAATAGAAAGAAAAAACCCCCTTCTTTGTGGTTGTGCTTATACTCCCCCTCAAAGTCCTCCTTCTTTGTACCATGATATTTTTACATCCCTGTCACCTCCCTGCAATGAAAATTCAATACTTCTACTTGGTGACTTTAACCAACCTGATATATCGTGGAACACTCTGTCCTCGTCATCTCCTTTTGGTATTACTCTCTGCAACCAATTACATATTCGATTCAAATCTCACTCAAGTTATCTCAGAATCTACTTGTATACACTGTAGTCTTCTAGATTTAGTTATTATAAATATACCTGATGTCATACAAAACATTACAATAGACAAGTTAACTTCCCCTTCCGATCATTACATCATCTACTTTGACATAAACTTGAGACACAGTTCTTCTAACATTATCCAATCAATAACAAAATTAAACTATTCTCTCTCTGTTTTTGACTCCAATTCATTATGGACTCTTATTAAAAATATTATTTATACAGAATGTGATATTTATGTTCCAAAATTTAAGATTCTCTCCCACTCTTCTCCAAAGTATTTCACATCAAATGTATTCATTCCAAGAAACGTTTTCTGAAAAGACATTATTAATCCTCTCTTGCTTATAAAGTACAGATTATGGAATCAGAATTACAAGAAAAAATTAAAAATGCTCAAACTACTTATATAAATTCTCTAATTTCATCTTTTTCCTCCAAACCTCTCACCTCTCAAACGTTCATCTTCACTTCCGTGCCTACTCAAGCATGAAGACAAAATTACTAGTGACCCAATTGGCAAAGCAATTCTTTTAACAACTATTTTAATTCAGTCTTTACTCGCAGTGATTTTATTCTTCCACCTATGCATTGTCTTCCAACACCTTCATCACAACTTAGCACCATACAGTTTTCTTCTAGTGAAATTTTTGATGTATTGAACTCTCTTGACCCCAAAAAATCTCCTGGACATGACATTTTTAGCCCATATATTTACAAATTCTGCGCATCTTCACTTGCACATACAGTTTCTCTTCTCTTTACTGTCATTATGGAATCTGATTCTCATTCCATTCCAGCTGACTGGAAGGTACACAAATTATTTCCTCTCCACAAGAAAGGAAGTGTATCTGAAGTTAGCAATTACAGGCCTATTTCTCTCCTAAGTATTCTTCATAAAGTACTTGAATTAATAGTCTACTCTAAGATAATAGATTTTATATATCCAAAAATTTCAGACACAATTTGGTTTTATCAGAAATAGATCCACTCTTCAACAACTTCTTCTATCATATACTTCAGTTATCAATTCTGTGGAGTCAAGCAACACACAGAAATTGTGTTTCTTGATTTTGCCAAAGCCTTTGATTCAGTCCCCCATAATGAACTTCTGTATAAACTTTGGCTAACTGGCATTACTGGTCCTCTTTGGTTATTTTTCAAAGATTACTTACAAAATAGAAAACATTATGTTGAGGTTGAAGGGTGTAAATCTGACTTACTTCCTGTCCAATCAGGTGTACCTCGAGGTAGTGTACTTGGACCTCTGCTTTTTCTTATTTATGTTAACGACATTCCGTCTCTCTGCTCTTTTTTGTCTGTGTTTTTATTTGCTGATGATGCCAAACTTATTGTCTCTCTAAACTCTGCAAGTGAGCATTTAGCTCTTCAAAAGGATCCTGACAATTTATTGTCATGGTGTCAATCTTGGAAACTTATTTTAAATACTTCTAAATGTGCATACATGAACGTCTCCCTATCATCATCTACTAACAACAATTACACCATCGGTAATGATACAATTAAAATAGTAACTCAACAAAAAGATTTAGGTATTTTTAATCTCTGATAGTTTATCTTGGTCTGTCCACATCAAAGAAATATGCAGCATAGCTTATCGGTCTCTGTATTTAAGGCGAGTAATTCCTTGCACATCACCCATGAACATTAAGAAGTCCCTCTACCTATCACTTGTAAGATCTCAGCTGACCTACTGTTCCCAGCTATTGTTTCCCAGCAAAATACAAGACATTATCTTATTGGAAAGAGTTCAACGGCGTGCAGCTAAATACATTTTAAATAATTATAATTTCTTACAAATTAAGACTTATTCATCTCAATATTTTACCTCAAATGTACTACTTACAATTATTTTTTGTTTAAATGTCTTAATCATCCATGTGATTCAATTAATGTATTAAATCAGTCATTTTTCATTCTGGGTTCACAAGATCTTCATCTAATCGTAAATTAGAAATTAAGTTCCAACGCACCTCCACTACACGACATCAATATTTTAATCGCATATCTCTACTATGGAATACATTCTCACCTATTGATCTTTCATTGTCCTTCACTTCTATTAAACGTTCTCTCAAGCAAAAATTTTGGGATCTATTTATTGCACACTTTGATTCAGACAATTCCTGCACATTTTGTTGTTTATGTCCTTGCTCTAGATGTCACAGTCACTTTATTAATGTATCACTCCCCTCTCACACTTAGCTGTTTTATTATCATTTATATCCCTTTTCTTTTCTGTTAGCTAACTAGGCTGCTCTCTTGTACATAGAGTTTGTCCTTCATCCACCCATCATATCACATTTCATCTCTTTTAATTCTCTTTATTATACAGTGGTTGTAAAGTTATAATAATAATGTAGGTGGTTGCTGCACTCGCGCAAAATACTCTGTGGTTGTACTCAGGTCAGCTCGTCCAGCAAGCCGTGGGCGCGTAACAGTAATTAGACAACTACTATCACATTCCTCTACAACTACTGCCAAGGTGCATCTTTCTCCGCGTAGCGGTTAGGTAAAGGGTCTGGCTGCACCAGACTAACCACAGAGTATTTGACCAAAAAAATATTAACTAAACTAACCTCGCTCATCGCATACCACAATCTTGGCTCTAGAACAACCAAGGTGCATGATTGTCCCCAGACCATTTCTCTACTTAGAGGTTAGGTAAAGGGTCTCGCTACGACAAATGCTTAACTAGGTGACAACAGCGGAAGCGGTGTTTTTTTTAATCCCCCCCCCCCCCCCCCCCCCTCCCCCTCGGGCAAGGCTTTAGTCTCACTGTGCGAAACCCTTTACCCAACATTCTTCGTAGCATTCGTTAAATTGCAGTCCCTAACCACTAACCACTACAACAATAACAGCAACTGCAAGAAAACAACAACAAAAAACTATAGTAATAATAATAATAATAATAATAATAATAATAATAATAAAACAATAATAATAGTGATAACAATAATTTTACAGATGTTTCAAATTTTCCAAAAAAATTCATGATATAAGCAACAATCTGGTGATTTCAATAACACTACAGGAAGAAATGATGGGAAGTGGCCATTGCTCGTCACATGCTCCTTACTCTGTGCTTGTTTCAGTAGCTTGACTGAGACCAGAAAGAAGTAGTGCAAAGGTCATGGGTGATGTGGCTGCACTTTGGTATGTGAGACCAGATGGTCAAAAAAAGATAATATTGTATGACCTGGACAAAGTATTACATCTTCTTCATGTTCGTCTACTAGCTCAAAATAGTTACAAATAATACATTTGTAAAATACAATTGGTTTAATTTTGTTGCTACTATCACAAAAATGAATATAATTGATTACATGAAGCACAAGTTTTAGTGCAAATATTACAGAATATATAATTATGAAGTCTATATGAAAGATCATAGTGAACATAAAATCAAATTCATCTCTTCGTTTATTTTTTTTACAGATTCTGTGTAAAGTTCAGCTATATTTCCACAATAGCTGAGAAATCTGCATTTTCTTTCACCATTCATTGAACAGTCCACCAGTATTTCAGAACTTCAGTATAGAACTTGATCAATATCTCCACTCAGAGTAATTGTTTGCTCACAGCAAGTTCTAAGTGTCGGCATGACTTCTACATAATGGACAGGTAGTTTGACGCTGCAAATATATACAGATATAAAATGACAAGGTGAAGACTTGACACCCAGCTAGCTATAAGTTTAATTTTTTTCCACTTCATATTCTCACTTACTTTCAGCCATTCATCTATACAGTCTTGATGGAATTCATGTTTGCATGATTTCAATACTCTTACGGTATCTCCAGACTGAAAATCATTCAGACACACTGTACATCTGTCACAAAAAAGTCCAAAATTATTCAATACTTATATATATATTTCACTAAATGTATGATAAATGAGACTCACCTATGTGCAGTTTCTGAGTTACCATCACCTTCTTTGTAAATCTTCATGGGTATTTTATCAATATCTACAAATGTAACAATTAAACTGGCATTAGATTATATTTCATAGTGCACTCACCTTCCTGACTGAGTCCAGTGGAGTTGTCTGGCTCTGAAAATTCCATTCCATCAAAATTATCCTCCCCTTCAATGGAATCTCCCAATTGGAAAAAAATCCTATGAAATAGAAAGTGTTTAAATATTCATCTACTATGTACTTCTCAAACAACTTTACCTCTAGCAAATCAAATCCTGTTTCCCACAAAATTTCAGGAACATCAAATGTGTACATGAAATCTTCACTGCATAAGAAAACAACAATAAAAATTCTGATAATATTATATATGTAATAAAATACATTGCTAATGACTTCTATTTAGGTTACTTTAAAGCAAGTAAATTCTAGTGCAATTTAACAAATTACTCACTGATCACGTTCATCTTGAGTTAATTCCACTACTTCAGTCTCATCAGTGTTGTCTTCTTCAAGTGGTACTTCAGGTAGTGGATCAAAGA
>WLWD01006014.1_pt1 | contig 43564 bp, 36 predicted proteins | sample 6712731 | NCBI WGS metagenome assembly WLWD01 (sample SAMN12718690, study PRJNA576275) | sponge metagenome | isolation source: marine sponge | host: Mycale hentscheli | place: New Zealand: South Island, Marlborough, Capsize Point | collected 2014-11-01 | reverse complement strand
GTGCAGGCAATGCTAACAATATAGTGCAGGCAATGCTAACAATATAGTGCAGGCAATGCTAACAATATAGTGCAGGCAATGCTAACAATATAGTGCAGGCAATGCTAACAGTATAGTGCAGGCAATGCTAACAATATAGTGCAGGCAATGCTAACAATATAGTGCAGGCAATGCTAACAATATAGTGCAGGCAATGCTAACAATATAGTGCAGGCAATGCTAACAGTATAGTGCAGGCAATGCTAACAATATAGTGCAGGCAATGCTAACAGTATAGTGCAGGCAATGCTAACAGTATAGTGCAGGCAATGCTAACAGTATAGTGCAGGCAATGCTAACAATATAGTGCAGGCAATGCTAACAATATAGTGCAGGCAATGCTAACAATATAGTGCAGGCAATGCTAACAATATAGTGCAGGCAATGCTAACAGTATAGTGCAGGCAATGCTAACAGTATAGTGCAGGCAATGCTAACAGTATAGTGCAGGCAATGCTAACAGTATAGTGCAGGCAATGCTAACAATATAGTGCAGGCAATGCTAACAATATAGTGCAGGCAATGCTAACAATATAGTGCAGGCAATGCTAACAATATAGTGCAGGCAATGTTGTGTAGTGTTACAGACTATAGGCAGTGACATATAAATGAAATGAATAATTAAACGTAACAAATTATGCTGGGAGTCAGTATAGCGTAGATGGCATCAATATATAATATGGGATGAGTTATTGTTACGGGAGGATAAATGTCAAGGAAGAGAAAGACAATTGATAAATGTTTTATAATTTTTATTCCTAACCCATCAGAAAACCTGCCTTAGTCACTGCATTGAACACAATGTACATTCGACATCCATTACCGTTTTCTCTACTGCACTGGATGCAGCCAGTCTTGCTGACTCCACCGTCTCCTGGTCCAACTTGAGATTTTTAATAAACCGAGTACCAAATACCTGCACAGAAAGTCACACATCTATGGAATATAATGTAATATACACACACACACACATCTATGGAATATAATGTAATAATGAGCTAATGACTAAATAAATTGAAGTCAGTCAGTTGACTAGAAGAAGCAATTCAGTCATTCACTAAGCAACAGATCCCTTACATCGGCTTTGTATATTTTTTAATGATACGTAAAAATCTAACAATTCATTCCCCATGTGAGCACCTGCATTCTGTTGATGAACTTGAACGCCACGGTAACCTCCACACGTCGCACCTCAGCTGTGACAGATAGGTCCATGCCCTCCAGGTCGTCATGGCGAGGGGGAGTCTTATATGCCACTACCTAGATCACATACACATATACACAGTGGGGCGTGACTCATATAGTAGCATGCGTCACAGTGGCACGTGCCACAGTCACATAGTGGCACGCATCACAGTCATACAGTGCTGACAAAGTCACCCAATATTAGCACGTCATGTGGTAAAATGTAATTGAACTCTCACCTTAGCTGACAAGATGTCCGATTGCTCGTCTGTTATGGAGATAATCTACGCAAGTCAATAAATATGTATATTATATGTAGCATAAAAATCATTTATACTATTGCATGAATGTTTGTAGTGAAATGTAGTTCATGTACATATATCATGTGTTCAAGCAAGCAGCAGAGATAGTGAACACACAGCATGTAGAGGAGGTCTGGTATCTCAGAGCTGACAGCTAGCAGCAGCTTATGGGCCAGATCTTTTCATTCCACACCACCTTCCTATTTCAATCCACAAGTTGAGGATCTTCCATTCACTGGGATGCAGTTATTGACTTTGGAAAACTCCAGATGATGGAGTGCAATTACTTACTAAGGAGGGGGGGGGGGGGGGGGGGGTCATTGCTACCTCACAATGTCATGTACATACACACATGACTATTAAGCCAGATCACAGATTACTATTCTATAGTTAGACTTCACGCAATATGCAGTAACAATGACAATGGTGTGTATTCATGAATAATTCATTAGCTGAGGCTGGTTGCTATTGGCGTCATTAAATGAACAGGTAAAGTATCATCACTTTCATTAGAAAAAGTAAGGCAACGACAACTACTGTATCTAAAATAAAAATGTCTAAGGGGAAAGCAATAGTGTCAGATGACTAGAAAAAACTAGAGACTGGCAGCAGGAGAGACAGACTAAAGTGAAGAAGGGGATCCATGACTTGAAGAATGAGCTGAAGAGAGGAAAGGAGGGGGATAAGAAGTGCTGAGATGGCTCAGGAAGAAAGAGAGCAGGAGAGAAAACCTGGTAAGCAACCAAGTGGTAGAAGATAATAAAAATACCTCACACTACTCCATTCCTAATTAGCACAAGTAGGTACATCAAGTGCCACTAGCTAGTAGCTAACTGCACTCAGTTACTGTGAATTAGAACAACAATAAAAAAAGTGAACTTTAACTTTCTTGGCACTACTACATGTATAAACAGCACTCACATTGCCATGGAGACATTCAGGGTCCTGGTCTCTCAGACTAATGCTGCGGACACTGTTCTCACACACAAAACAAACAAAATAAAATGCAATATTATGTGAGCGTAAATACTTGAATATAATAATTATACTTAAAACTCACTCGACAGTATGTTTGTATGTATGTATGTATATACATACGTCTACAAGAGTACAAATTGTAAGCACATACACAATAGAGGACGGGGGTGGGGTTTCGTACTGTTAGTGCACAGTGAGTAAAAATGATTTTGAAACTACATTCATTCCATGAAGATACTAAAACCTAGCTACACTATGATTGCACAATGACGCTTAAAATTTCATTGACAGACTTTACCCCACAGCTGAAGAAACAAGCCGCCTCTTTATGAAATGTGCTAATTCCGAACCCCACCCATTAATTTATTTATTTATTTATTTATTTTTCTCCATTCAGACCTTGCTTCCACTTCAGTGTGCCTGGAGTAGCTCTCCACCACCGCCTTCAAACCTAATTGAAATAAAAAAATCTGTCACCACTAGTAACCAGAAAGTGTTTAGAACTATGGTGGTGAGAATTTAACAATGTCTTTGCCTACATATGTGACCGTCTATAGGAAAACCAGGCACAATGCGGCACCCTTCGAAAAATTTTTTTTTGCACTTACGGAGTTGTCGGCGTCCAGATATTGAGCTCTCCAAGTTTTATCGTTGTAGCTTAAGTTGTTCCCGCTATAATAGACTTAACCGTTCCCTTCCGTCAGCTTGAAACAATACATTTTTAAGAAATCGATCGATCTTTTCTCGATATTACGCATGCCGCGTTGTGCCCGGTTTTCCCGTAGACGGTCACATATAATTATACATACCCCCCTTAAATACACTTACACACGTGAAGTGCTTCCAGAATGCACACATATACGTACCTAGGAACGTGTCTATACACATTACCTATTCTTCAACACATACACGTTGACTTAGTTCATTGGAAAGTATTTCGCACTGTCACCAATAAGAATACGGGGTATAAATACGCACTTTAACCGTAACTGTGTGCAATTCTGTGAAATGAGCTTAGAACATAGCTGGTGCAGTTTTAGTATTGTGACAGAAAGACTCCAACTAAACCCATAAGGCCCTTCAGAAAAGGACACTATTAACTTAGTGCCCCTGCCTTGAGGGCAGGGATACTACTGTCCCTCCATTTGCATGGTTATGAAAGGCCGTCATGTTAAGAATTCATCAGGCGGTGTTTCATTATTGACTGCATTGTTAGAAAGAGTCGTCGATACGTTCAAAAATTTTTATTAGCTGCAAGATCGTCGTGAACTACCAGGTTAATATTTCTATTTCCAGTCATGGTGGTAAAGTAGACAGACGTAATAGGCTTAGTATAAAGTCACACTCACTAATTGCCACACCCACTAATTGCCACACCCACCCACCAGTGAGGTCAGCAGCCAGTAGCTCTCCAACCTGGCAGTCCGCCAGGGTCAACATCACACCCCCAAACTCCGCCTTCACATAGAGCTCCTTCTCGCCCGTCGTGGCTCCACCTTCTGTCTCACACTTACTGCCGTCAGGATTCAGCTTGTGGGTGGATCCCCCGGTAGATTTCTGTAAGTCTGTTGAACTGGCACCAGCCTCTACCTGGTCTACAGCTCTCCCAGTTGGGTTGCTAAAATACAGAAGATTTTTGCTTACAAATTGACTACAGAAATTGTTAAAGCAACACCTAGTGGAAAGACATGACAGAAATCATGTTACATATTAGTATATACGTAGATTCTTAAAAGCATAATATTGTGGCCAGTTTCAAGATATATGTATCTAAAAAGATCCAAGATATTTGTATCTTAAAAGATTATGTGAAAATTTGACATGTTTCTTGCATGAAACTTCTTCAAGATCTGACAAGACAAGTGTTTGTATGAGTATCACAAGATTTAATGGAATTATTTTTTTTTACTAGGGGCAATAAAATATCGAAATAAAAATAGTAAAAAATGTTTCCATTGTGTCTCTCTCTCTCTTACCTGGGGATGGCCTTCTGTATGTCTCTGGCAATGACTAGCACTCGAGTGAGTGAGTCACTGATCAGACGCAGGTAAATGGTGGACATCTTCACCTCCACACTCTGGGACACTGAGTTGTACAGGCTCGCAAAGACAGGGGACGAGGAGTCATTCTAACCATTGAAGAACATTAACATTTACTGATTGTTTATCTGCAATACTTGAATGCAATCAAAGTATAAGATCATCTCTCTCGGTGTTAAATACTCACTATGAGCCTAAAGTTGGGTAAAGGGTAGCACCAGCAGAAACAAAGTTACAGCTATTCAATAACAGCAGGCTAACTAACCTGATGACATTGTGCGAAACATGAAAAACTCACTTTCTGGAAGTCGGCCTCTAAAAACTTCTCCACTTTCCTCCCTCCCCCAGGATCCTCCTGTCTATTGCCAGCAGCTACCATGATATTGACCCTGTCCTGCTGACCACAGTGGTCCTCCACCGCCAGCTCTCCCAGTGACACCGTACCCGATAACTGCCATGTCTTCTTCTCCAAGTGAGTGTCCATGTTGGCGAGGTTAAAGTTCAACAGAGGATTCTCTGCCCCAGTTGCCATGAGCTGACTGAAGCATATGCCCACCTGTGTGTTAACATTACAAAAACAACAACAACAACAAAAAACAACAACAAAAAACAACAACAAAAACAACAACAACAATCAAAGCGAACGAAGCTGACTAACTAATGAATTTTAACTAATGAATTTTGCGAGGTACTATGTATATATCTGTCTTCAATTCAATTTGCCTCTTAGGTTAAATCCTAAATAAACCCTTGTCTGTCTTCAATTCAATTTGCCATAAAGATATAAGTACCCCTTTGTACTAAAATGCACTTGTGCATCATGCTATGAAGTTCCACGGAAATCTTTAGCCAAGCTCACTTCACAGACTTCAATGGGAACCATTATCTAGTATGTAGTTTGATGATACAACTTCATCAAATCAACATCTTGTATGTATGTGTGTATGTGTGTGTGTCTGCTTTGCTACGTAACTCACTTTATTAATGTTGAAGTCCAACACCAGGTCCGTAGACTGGAGATTGCTCTGAGCGAGAGGATGAGGCGGAGCAGAGATGGAGGAGTCGCTAGCCTGGACATCCAGTGGCTTACTCAGAGTTTCGCAACTTGAAGCCACCACAAACCTCCCGGCACTCTCATCATACTCACCCTCCTCGGCATCAAAGAACTCGTCACTGCCATCAGCTGCAGAGAAAGTTTGTAGAAAGACTTCATTTCAGAGTTCACAAAAATAGAAAAATTATATAGATCTTCTTTACAAAGTTTAAACAATGTCACCAGGGATCGAAACCAGAACACAACCACTTGCTTAACACAGTAGTGCTCCAACCACTGAGCTATGGCAACCACCAGGAGCCATTTTCCAATTCTGTTCTACTTATACTATTAAGGTATACTGCTATGTTTGTTGTTGTTTTCATGTATGAATATCCACAGTAATAAGGCTAACTGTGCTCCTGGTATAGGTATGTGTTGTGTGTGCATGTGTGTACTAACAAGCTGCTTAAATGCACATGTATATACTGAAGCTGGCATTGGATACAAAACTATACCGCAACATCAATAACTTTGTACAATAATTGGAGAAGCTGTACCAAACTGACTCCAGTTCCATACATACATACATGTAGAGTAATCCAAGTTCTGGATCCAGGTTCTGGACTCAACCCTGGCCCAGTGTATAAATCTCACTCCAACAATTTACACGTTAGATAGAACTTGTGCACTATTTTCCATAGAAGCAATAGTTGTCATGGAGACAACAGACTAACACCACTTACAGTCGGAGTCTTCGGTTGTGTCCAATAGATTCTCCAGAACATCCATTGTGTTCACCTCCGCTGGTACCACAGACTCATACGTCTAGACACACGCAATAAAGAAAATAAATTCACTGAATTAGTGTGTGTATGAGTGTGTGAGGGAGGTGGAATGGTGTGTGTGTGTGTTTGTATGTGTGTGTGTTTATATGTGTGTGTGTATAAAGGAGGTGCAATGGGGTGTGTGTGTGTGTGTGTAAAGGAGGTGCAATGGGGTGTGTGTGTGTGTGTGTGTGTGTAAAGGAGGTGCAATGGGTGTGTGTGTGTGTGTGTGTGCCAGGTGCGCGTGACCGCCTAGCGGCAGCAAGAGAATTTGCATTTTGTGTGTGTGTGTGTGTGTGTGTGTGTGTAGCAGAACTCCTTACAAAAGATGTGGTCGTCTTATCTCTGCCGGACAGAGCAGGAGGAGGTAAAGGGATGCTGCAAATGACCTGAAACACACACACACAATAACACACACTGTAAAAGTCTAAAAAAGAGCAACTGCTCATACACTGACTAAACTCAGTCCGGCTAGCATAAAGGTGGCAAAAATATGCAAATAACCAGACCATTGCAGAGGTCAGAACCCTAACATAGAACCAGGGCCAAGTGCTATGCTAATAGTATTGACTGGACACTTTATATATGTTTAGGACCAACCCTTCAACCATCTATCTTTAGCTACAGCCTTATAGCTGGCATGACAATGCTCAATTCGGAATCTTAAGAATATTAAATCTAAAGAACAGTATCACATGGCCATCCAGTCAGTGTGCCTTACATACCTTCAGAACTTGCTTAGTTTTGTAGTCTGACAGAGAGAGGCTGAGTTCTGGTAAAGTGCCGTCCAATTTTATGCTACATACCATACACACAAATACACCAAACTCAACTACTACGTCTGGTAAAGTGCCGCTATTTTACTTATATGCCGCTATTTTACTTATATGCAGCAGCGTTGGATTTCACTTTAACACACTCATGCACATATAATATTCATTCACATGCCTATAGGCACACACACACACACACACGCCTACACATGTGCAGTAAAATTCAACAGTATTGAGCACACATGCACACATACTCCTGTGTTCTGTTGCACTCACTTGGGTAGTTTTGTATCCTTGGGAGAAATACTCTTATTAATCATCATCCTGAGCTCCACTGGACTCAAAATATGGAATGGGGATGAGGCACTCTTCCTGGCCTCATTCCAGTCCTGATCTGCCTGTGCCACCAGTAGCTGTATTCCAGACAAGTGAAGATTGTAATGGTCATACGCAGCCTCCTTCAATTCCTCCAGAGTGGCAGTCTGAAGTAGCAAAATAAAAAACAACAACAAATAAACAGAAAACATAATAATTAGCAAACAAGATATGAAAACAAAAAAAACAAAAAAAATTATTGGTGAACACAATTTGACATACGTACACATAAAGCAGCTTTATTGTGACTGAAAGGACAAGTACTGCTACCTCATCCCAGCAATGTGGCCTTCTATAACGGTAGCTACAAATATTTTTTAGAAAAAGGCATTGCCCAAAAGATAAACAGAAGATGTGGAAGGTCATATAGAAGGAAATAGTATATTTATATTTTCACTCAATTATACTAAATAGACATTTCAACCTCTCTACAGGGGAGGCCATCATCGGTTGAATGGTACAAAAACTAGACAATGACCACAGGGTCTGATTGCTTGGATATACATTAGATTGACAGAGTAAACATAGTCACACAGGAATACTTCCTAGTAGAAATTCTCCATGAGATATCATAATTGACATAATATAGTGGATTTGCCACCTACGCTGGCATTGTAGAAATATCCACCAAGTACATACAATTTCCCTTCACTTGTGATAACCCTTTACCATAACAAGAATTTAGAATTTACAAGCAAACACGTACAGTCGCATGGTGATGCATGTATGTATAACTAAAACATACCCTGGCCACTATGTGCTGTATCTTGCTAGTGATGCAGAGAGAACCAAGATCTGCCACTATAACATTCTCACAACTACACACACACACACACACACAGTGCAATTGTCATCAGGATACTTTGAAATTGGTGATCCCTTACCTACTCATAGTTCCAGATTGAGGAATAATTAGGTAAGGGGACTGCAGTGAAATTTCCACATCCACAAGCTTGATAAACAAATAAATATATAATGTGGCTCAGTGCACAAAAAAACACTTCTCAAATTTTACTATATTTATATATAGACCTGATATTGACCTGTCATGCAGCTTAGGAAGAGGTTACCTTTCTGTTGCTGACAGCATGCTCCAGCCCAGCTCTGGTTTGGGTCTTTAACTCATTCAATGTAGAGGCAGCACCAGCAGATAGACTATTAAATAGTAACATAATTGATGTCATAAAAAACAGAGGGGGCGTGACTTGCACATGATGCATGTGATGACTACATGTGCATGTACGACGTGTGTAGGACTCACTTCTGCAACATGACATCCTTGGGTAGCAGGAACAGATCAATAATGGCATCCACTGTTGCCTACAAACATACATACATACAGTACATTATAAGCACACGTGCTACTTATTGGCACGCGTGCAACTTATTGGCACAGTCATCTGAGTTAAAGTGCATCAATAATCATACAATTTCAACCAGACCCACCGTGGCACCTGACATACTAACATGTGCAAAGGAGTGCAGTAGCATAAGGTCGTTTTATTCCCTCCCCTTTTACCTAGCATCTATCTTTTTTTTTTCCTAATTCCTCTTTCAACTCATAGATTTCCTTCTCCTCCTCTGTCTATCTCTCCTGCTCCTCAGTATCTCTGTCCATTCTTGTATTTTCTTTCACTTCTTCATTGAAGTAGTTACATCAGTCAGCTTTTTCTCTCCTACTTCTATTTTTATTGACCCTTGCATTCTCCTGCTTCTCTGTCTCTCTTATACCCATTATGGTTAGCTACTGTAGATGTATACTCTGTCCCAACTCAGTTCAGTGACCCAGTGTTCAGTTGTCATAGGATACAATAGGTTACTAAGTCACTTCAAGTTACTCCTAACTATTAGGTCTTGATGGTTGAATGGTTTGTGTGCGCAATAAGTATTTGACAGTTGCTGGTTCTAATCATGAGATGATAGCTTCTTTTTACCCACTTTTTTTCCCCCGTGTCAAACGTTCCCCCCCCCCCCCCATTCCGGTAATGATGATGCTTTACCAACTCTGATCAACTTACATTACTGACACACATACAAATAGTTCTATAGCATTAGTAAAACAAAAATATAAAATAAAATAAATAAAACATACAGACAGCTCAGAAAGACAATTAGAACTGCAAACAACAACAAAAAAATAGCAACATGCTCTTTCAAATCGCAACAAGTTTTATCTTTCTTACTCAGTTGCCATGGTAACTATTCTCACGGCGACAATAAACTATCCAACTACTCGGACTCACTGCATCATAGATGATCTGTATCGGCTGCAAGAACACGCCCACTCGCTGGTCGACCTGCGAATTCAGCGGATTGAGGTCAAAGTTCACCTTCAAGAGTGGGCCTGTATGGATATGACAGCATCAATAGATACATACATAAGTATGTGTGTATGTGTGCATGACTTCCATGTGTGTTAGTGCACATGTGTGATTAGCATTATTCATGATCACATTGCAAGCCCTTAAAATTGCAGCGGAAAGTGAAAGTTAACATCATTCAACACAAACATACACACACACACACATACACACACACACACACATACACACACACACACACACACATAATGGACAGAAGAGAAGTCAACAGCCCCCCCCCCCCCCCCCCCCCCCCCCTCCTTACCCACAGACACACAACTGCCCTACTTTCAAAATCTTTTCCACCTCTGCCACTAAGCAGCCCACCATGAAGGAGGAAGGGTTGTTTGAACTGGGTAAGGGTTGTCTATTTAATCTTGGCTCCTATAGTACATACATGTACATGGGTGGCCTGGCCACCAGGGATAACAAGGCTAATTGATGTTGTTGTTGTTGTTGTTGTTGTTATTGATCAAACTGTAAACAATGGGTTGGGTGATATTATGAGTGGAATGAGAGGATGTTAAAGGCATCCTGGCTCTGCCAGGTGCGCATAACCGCCTGCTGTTGTTGGGGTGGATGACTAGGGCTGTGAAACTACATCCATAGTCAGGTAATGTTGGTTCTTGTACAGTTTGCCACCTTCTCTCTCTCTCTCTCTCCCTCCCCCTACAACACACCATCAGTCTTCTTTTTGGTTGATACCACATTGGGAGGATCCTTGAGGTTCTGTCCGAGACCTGACATCTGAATAGACTCCACCCCCAATGCCACGCCCAGTCCATTAGCTGCAGACCTCCTGGTCACCTCGACGTCCACACCACAAGTGCTGACATCTGCAACACTGCAAGAAACACACACAGAGCACACAACACCCCAGACTCTCAGTCACTTCACAGTAATGTAAAGAACATGCACCAGAGATACATACCAGCCTGGTGAAGATGAACACACACACACACACACACACACACACACACACACACACACACACACACACACACACATACACACACATACACACACACACACACACAAGAACACACACACAAGAACACACACCCACACATACACAGTGTGGTAGTGCTGCTCTAGTGTCGCGAAAAAGAAGAAGCTAACTTCACAATAAAGTATCTATGAAGAGAGACCCACCTGCCATTATCATTAGAGAGCTTGAGGGAGACCTTCTTCAATAGTAGCATTACTTTTTGGGACACATACTGCATACACACACATATATACACACACATGCACATACACACACACACACCCACATACACACATGTGCATACACACACATACACACACATATACACACACCACTCAAAATAAATTATGCACAAATAGTACACATCATTCAACAAATTCTCCATACCTCCTTCGGATAAATAGTTGCCACTCCGTTCTCACTATAGCCGAGGGTATCGTACAATTTCTGCTTTTCTGCTGTCATGTCTTCCTCTATATGTACACAACAAGATAAACCACACCCACGTCCTGATCACTTGACCACACCCACCTGACAGCCCTTTGGTTACTGGCTGTGCAGCATCTTCTTCTTGAGTATAAAACCAACTCCCGGCCCAGCTAGACCAGCTCTGCTCGGCTCTCTTCTTAGCTTTCGCACGATCTTTTTCTAGCTTACGATCGGCCTGAATATTCACACACATACATAATGTCAATTACATCAGTGTAATAAATTTCCCTTAGCTTTGCTGCCGTGTGCCACTCCCATCTACTTGTACCCACTAACCTTGTTTTGCGCAAGCTGTCGGCAGAGAGTGATGTTGAAGACGTTCAAGTGTCTTTCCAGATCCTACCAACAAACAACATCAAGTTTTCAATGCAGAAAAGAAAATAGGATGGATGACTCAATTGGAAGGGGGGGAAAAACTGGAGAAAAAAAAAACTGAGAAAAAAACAACATAAAAAGGGCTTGTCAGCATCACATTGGGGAGTACATATATCAAATTAGTACAAAAACTTAGCTATAAAGAACAAGCTAGGAGAGAGAGAGAGGTGAACTTGGTTTTAAATGAAGAGATGGTAGGGAAAGATGGTAAGTTAAAAGAGAGAGTGAAGAATTGGTAGGGAATAGAGGAGAGGAGTTGCTTGTAAACTAACTTCTATTGACTTGAGGAGAACCTGAGATGGTCTCGATGTGACTAACTTGTCTGTATAGAGTTCTACATACTTAGCACATCTCATTCTGCACACACACATGCATACACACATACACACATACACACCACATTGATTAAAAAAAATACATGTATGAGCACAAACGCTATGAATATATCACGTCCAGGAATTCTGAGCCTGAAGGTATACCCCCCCCCCCCCAATATTTTCAATCAAAATTTCACCTAAATTATATTAATATTTCAAATAAATGCTCAACTTCCAATTAGATACTAAACGTACCACCACCGCCTTACACAGGGCTTCATACAGGGAGGACTGCCAGAGAAAAGTTTCCCCTCTTTCCAAGAATACTGAATTTTTAATTGCAATTATAAATGGTAACTTAAAGCAAATTCTTTCATTATTACGTAAATTAAAGCACAATTCGTCAATTTTTTTTTGTTTGAAAATCTGTAATCTCTAGAACTTCGAAGTTTACAGCCCAAAGCTCAGATTTTAATGAGATTCATATAGCTGAAAAATCTTTCAACTGAAGCTGTTCCAACTGGAAAGAGGAGGATATGTCCAAAAGTTTAAAATGTTTCTGGAAAAATCTCCCCTCCCCCCTCCCATACCTTTGAAGTGTAACAATGGACAATTTAAAAGCAGCCGTCATACATACTAGCAGTACCCCCCCCCTCCCCCCCAACTCGAGGACCAGCATATTCCCTGTGACCTGTTTAGCCACACACTATCCTATGTAGGAATTTAAAAAATTACTGTCCCCTGAAAAAAAAATCCTGTATGAAGCCCTGAGCACTACAACCTCCCAATCAATTTTTATTTTATTTTGAATATCGCAAGCCTCAACCAATAATCCCAATTGCCATTCTCACTTAATACCGCATAACTTTCCCTCTATTACGATACATCTCTCACCTGTGTTCCTTGACGTGTGACCACGACCACATTCTAGTTCTCCTCCTCACGTCCTCCTCTAGGACAGCTGTGGTGGCATATCTCCACCACGCCCTGGGAGATTTAGCCACGCCCTCATCAGGACGGTACTTGAGGTATTTCTTGTTGATGGTCATTCGGTCGATGGACTCCAACAATTTCATCATATCTTGGTACTGGGAGAGAAGCAAACACACATACATACATACTTACTCATACACCTTGCATCAACTCCACTTCCAGTGTGCTCGTACGAATGTGTGTGTGTGTGTGTGTGTGTAGATTGGAGGGTACATTGTACATGTACATTTCATACCAGTGGTGAGTGGTAAAGGAAGATGTTTTTGTTATAGGGGGTCTCCAAGGTCTTGTGTTTGTTTTGTTATAGGTCTTGTGTTTTGATGGTTTAAAAGAGTTCATGTGAGAAATCACCTTGTTAAATTGTGCCCTAAAATTATGGGGGGGGGGGGGGGGGGGGGGGGGGGGGGGGGGCTCCAGCCCCCAGAGCCCCACCCCCTTCCACGCCACTGCATAGCTTTATTTAAGGGTAAAGTAATAATACAATAAACTCTAACTGATATGTGTGTGCACGCACACACATACACACACATATGGCACAATCACATTCAATTCATTGGTGAACCTACTTAGGTAAAGGGACAAGTTAGGGACAGCATTGATCAAAGAAGGAATACAAATGATATTGTTCAGTAACAATTATTACCAGCCATACACTGCTACACACGCACACACACACACACACAGTTCACTCAGTGTCTCAAGCATACACAAGATATGAAAGAAGCCACTAAAATAGAAGCAGACAGTCTACTAGTGCATTACATCTGTCAGGAACTCAGCTAGCCTGTGTTTACCCAGATATATCAACACTAGAAGTGCTACTAATAAAGGCAATCCAATACAATAGGAACAGTGCTACAATCACTAGTGAACACTTATAAGGGCACACAGGAAGTAGATAGATGCCTTTAGGAACTGTACCAACAGTCACAAGAACATGCCTTAATGGTATTCATAGTGCTGTTAGTGGCTGCGGATACTATTCAGTGGGTAAGGTGGTTGGCATCTGATGAGGTAATGATATTCATGTGCTAAAAATAGAACTACTGAATATGCCCACATCATTCCCACAGGGCACATCAGCTGTATCATGTTCCAGACCACAAGACTTCTCCACCAGACTAAACAACATGACTCATCAGGAAACCAACCAAATGTACACGAAGATCGAGTTACAGGTGCTGGTTGAACTTTCTCACAAAAAAAGGATATTGCATTTCCACATGGAAACTGAGGTCATGTGACCAAGGGACAGTGCAAGTTTCAAAGTCATTGTGTTGGGTGATTACAGCTGCATTGTACCACTCCCCCACTGATGTCCCTTTACCTGTTGCTTGCTGAGTGCCACGGTGATCTGGTCCATGATGAGTTTGGCCAGTGCCTGAGGCACTGACATATCACTTCCTGGACTCATGCACAGCTGGAGGGTTGCCGTGGCCGTCACCGGGGACAATACTGCATACACACACAAACACACACTAGTCATGCATTTGTACGTGACATGCGGCAAGTGCACTCACTTCCTCCGACTAGAACCACAACAAATACACGCCATGTAGTGTGTATATAGGTATCATGATGTGCGTATGTATGTATATGCATGTGTGATGTGTGTATGTATATGCATGTGTGATGTGTGTATGTATATGCATGTGTGATGTGTGTATGTGTGTGTGTGTGTGTGGCTGTGTGGTGTAGTGGTTGTGTCCTTGGCTCAGGGCCTGAGGTCCTCCAGGAGCTTTGCTTGCACAGCTCACAGTGCCTGCTTAGTGCACAGACATCCTGGCTCTGCCAGGTGCGCATGACTGCTAGCGGTTGCAAGAGAATTTTGTTCTGTTTTTTTTTGCATTTGTGTGTGTGCATGTTGTGAGTATGGTTGTGGTTAAAACTAAAAGCATTTTGTTATCATAACTAAAACTAACTGAAACTGTTACAAACAAAAAACAACAACTAAAAGCAACTACCATAGCAATCAATACTAAAACAAAAAAAAATGTTGACACCTTTCTTGTAGTTTTGGTTTCATCTCATCATGAGTAGATGCATACTTATATAAAGAGACACTTACAACTGGCCTCTACGAAGTAATATTATATTCAAACAAGACCGACATGGCTACATTGGTTCGTACTGGCAGACCCAGAGCTAGCTGGGTGTGGGAGTATTTCCATTATGACCCACAATTAAACAGGAGTGAGTGCCTAGTCGTCCGCAACGGCAAGGCGTGTGGGATGATGCTCAAGGGCAAGTTCCCCTCCAACTTGAGGAGCCATCTTAAGAGCAACCATAGAATAGCTTATAATGTCATGGAAGAGAAGCAGATGGAGAAGTTAATCAAGGGTAAAGACGTAAGGAGACAGCAAGCATTGGCATCTTTACCAAGGAATGTTCAAGAGCAGGAAAAGGAAAACGCCAAACACTTAAAAATTACGGAGAAACTCGTCCGTTTTGTGGCTACTTCAGGGTGTCCGTGCAGTATCGTGGAAAATGAGGAATTTAGAGCATTAATGGAGGAACTGGATCCATCGTACGTTGTACCATGTTCATCTCGACTCGGCGAAGAAGTCGACAGATTGGTATCCACTATTAAATGCAATGTCAGCACCAAATTAATGCAAGCACGGCAGGTACATTTGTGTGTGGACCGATGGTTTGAAAAAGGAATCAGTGCATTTATAACTGTTGTGACTGGACACTTCTTAGCTGAACTAGAGATCCACCACATCACCTTGGCCGTGAGATGCACACCATGTCAACACACGACGAGCAACACCGTCTACAGTATGGTATCCAACACACTCCAAGAGTGGCACATCGACCCTGCCAAAATTGGTAAAGTGTTGACCAATACGATTAGCTCTATGAGCAACGCTTTCAAGGAAATACAGCACCTCATTCAGCACCCCGAACAGGAACAAGTTAATAGCCATGAAATAATTTCAAGTGAATGCCAGTGCACGGAATCTCAGTTGACTGCCAACACGTTCGACCGTGCGGAAGGTTGTGCGGATCGTCATGGAAACAGCACAGAAGAACTAGACACATCCGACTATGAGCTCAAAGAAACGGATTCCAATATGGCGTTCTCGAGGAGCTTTCATCAAATGAGCTGTTTCACGCAAACTCTTCAATTAGTAGCATCACAATTTGAGTCAGACAAAATCCTGCAAAGTCTCGTACAAAAAACCAAAATAATTGTAACAAAAGTGAATTCAATAATTTCATCGACTGAAACACCCATAGCAATAGGAGCTGAAAAACTTGCTCAAGAAGAACCTACCAGGTGGTGCTCCACTTTCCTACTAGTGGACAGGCTGCTGAAGGTTAGAACTGAAATATCCCAAGTACTGGAGCAATTGGATTGGAAGAGTTTACAACCGGAGGAGTGGGAACAACTCCAAGACGTTCACTCGCTCTTAGAACCGTTTGCCCAATACACGAACTTGTGCGGTAGCGAAAATTACACAACAATTTCGTCAGTGATCCCCATTGTCATGGAATTGACGTTGCATTTGCGAGAAATGCAAAAGAAGACCAGCATTTCATCAGGTGCTTCCAGACTTCTTCAAGAGCTCCATTTCCAATTTGACTCACTGTCAGATGCCAGTCACACGAATTTTACGCCCTTATACTTAATGGCTACGGCCCTGGATCCCAGATTTTGCCTTCTTCTCACTGACAGAGAAAGAGAAATGGCCACGCAACACATCCTTGCAGCCTTGAAGCAGAGCGAGGAAGTAGCTGAACCTGGATGCTCCCTGTCTACAAAAAATACAGAAATTGAACAACTGTGCCAGGATATAAAACCAAGCCCTTTGAAGCGATTTAAATATCTGTCTGAATTGGTCGGCCAGCAAACGACAGTGCAATCTCCACCTCAACCAAGCAAAGCAGAGAGAGAGCTCGCTGGATATTTCTCCAGACTTCAAATATCCAACTTTGAAAATAAAGGCCTTGACCCGTTGCAATTCTGGCAAGGATCACTAAATTTATACCCCACTGTGGCAGCGCTCGCTCTGGATGTGCTGAGCATACCTGCATCTTCAGACTCCATGGAACGAGTGTTGCTAGTGAACGGAAACTCTTGCAGAGGAAAATTAAATAACTTTAACTTGGAACAACAAGTGTTTGTACAAAACAATTCCATAGGTAATTTTGGATATTGAATTCGATACTAAATAAAATGTTGTTGTTGTTGTTGTTTTTAATAATGTATACCTTCTTAGTAAAAAAAATAAAAATAAAAAAAATAAAAAAATATATATATAATACTTATAGCACGAGTCAGAGTACAATATGGGAAAATATTTTACGAGCACGCAAAATATTTTCACGAGCCAAAGGCGAGTGAAAATGTGGCGTGAGAGTAAAATATCATTCCCATATTGTACGACGAGTTTGATAAGTGATTTATTGCTTCTTTGAAATTTTTCTCAACCGGTTACAATACAATTTTCATGGATTTTACTCGCTACGCGCGCGCTACAAGTAGCGTACAATATAAACCGTACAATATGGGAGAATACAGAACGCTCGCGTGATGCGGAAATATTCAAGTAAAAATATCAAAGCTGCAATAAATATATATATTAAGAATATTACTAAACATCAATTATGATTTCAGTGCTAAAGATTGCAAAAGCAAACAACCAGTTGTATGAGTGGATTAGAAAGGCCCAAACTGAACCAAATCAACTATGTGTATGTGTATGTGTGTGAAGAACACACATATACACACATGTCTCTATCTCTACTCACATGTACGTCTAAGCTCCAAGAATGATGCAGCTTAACTTACCAAAATTACACTTCTTGGATATGGACTCAGGAGCAGAAATATCCTCCAGTAACTCTTCCTGAATAACAAACCACAACCATTATAAAATACACTTATACAGAAGTTTAAGTTAATTAATTAATTATTCACGATAAATTAATTGTACTTGTATAATGGTTCGTACAAATGGTCCAATCAGATTGCTCAAATAGTGGTGAATACACTTCACACCAACCGTTCAATAAAAAAAAGAAGTTTTTATGCATATCCTATGAGCCATGGTACGAGTCAGTTGCAATTGTCTGTTTGGTTGGTACGGGATACACTATCCTCAGGCCATCAGCCTTCAGTCGTGTAAATCCCACAACCAGTGTTTCATCCAGACATTCTTGCAAGGGGGGGCAAAATAGAGGTTTGAAAATGTAAGGGGGGGCGGGCGGCACTGGTCACCATGGGAGTGAAATAGAATTATTGGAAGGCCTATGTCCTACATTAAAAAAACATAATCTTATCTAATGAGGTCTGCATATGTCAGATCCTGACAAGTTAATTCAGCTACTCATTTTCACCTCCACCGTCTAGCAATTTTCAGTCAACTGTGACATTCACTATTTAGATGCTTTTCACACACTATTCAACTCTGACTCTCACCTCCCCTTAGGTTTATCACACGTTGATTCACACTTACTGTTGCTGGCTGGCTATAAAAAGGCCAGCCCTCAGCTCACCGTAGCAGTTGTTGAGTTTTGATCTATACAGATTCTACAACTTCCAGAACCAGAACTCTAAGCACTCGTAGTCCCTGACAGCTTAAGATAGTCTCAAATGGATATTCGCTCTTTCTTCTGTGGTGCAAGCTCTTCAAAGTCACCTGGCCACTCAAGTAGCAGTGACACAGAAGATAAAATTGACAGCAATCAATCTGATACTGAGTTTTTGGAGCCAAGTCCTGCAAAGAAAAGATTAATTGTCCATGAGAAGCATGCAAAGGAAAGATTAACTACACATGAGAAAAGCAAGAAAATCACTGCAAGCAGTCGAAAATACAACAAAAAATGGGAAGAGAGCTTCAATTGGCTGATGTTTGATAAAAATTTCCAAGGAGCTTTTTGTAAGGTTTGCAGGAAGAGAGGAATTTCTCTTCAAAGAACAGGAGGAACATGGATCTCAAAACCTTTCACGAACTGGAAGAAGGCAATAGAGAAGATGAAATTCATGTAAAGAGTGATATTCACCTCCTATCATGTGAAGCAGAGATGGCTGCAGCTACAGCACTACAAGAAGGGTCAGTCATTCAGCAACTCCAACAAATTAATGATGAGGAAAAGTTGAAGAACAGAATGGCCATTAAAGCTCTAATTCGTTGCACCCATTTTCTAGCTCGACGCCACATTCCCCACACAACAAATTTTGATGAACTTATTGATCTAATCGTAAGTTGTGGTGCAGAAGATTTAAAGGGGTTCCTTGAAAGAGCTAGATTAAATGCAACCTACACATCTAAAGTTGCTGTTGTTGAATTTGTTGAGGCAGTTGGCTTATGGGCTGAAGAATGTTTACTGAAACGGCTTCGCCAATCTTCCCATTTCAGCATAATGGCAGATGAGTGCACTGATGTGACGACCACAGAAGAGCTTTCAATTTTCTTCCGCTGGGTGAACATGGACGGTCAACCTGTTGAGCACTTCTTGGATATAGTTCCATTGAAAGCTACTGATGCAAAGACTATTGATTCTGCCCTTGTTGAATTCATGAAAGATAAAAACATACAGATTAGCAAGCTGGTGGGTATGGGATTCGATGGAGCAGCTACTTTCTCTGGGAAACACAATGGTGTGCAGAGTCTCCTGAAGAAAATTTCACCTCAGGCACTTTTCGTACACTGCCATTGCCATTTGCTACAGCTAGCATGCGTTCAAGCAGCTAATGCTACCAGTGGGATAAAACATGTGTACATCACCCTCACCACCCTCTGGAAATTTTTCCACTATTCTCCTAAGCGAGCTGAGAGTCTCAAAGCAGTACAGCAGGTGCTTGACTTACCTGAGCTGAAAGTTGTGAAACCATCAGATACTCGCTGGCTGTCCCATGAACGCTGTGTGAAGGCAATCAAAGCTAGCTACAGTGCAATTGTGACTGCTCTAAACAATATCTATGAGCAGACACATGCACCTGAAGCTCTAGGTATCAGTAAAGCCTTATGCAGGCCCTCAACTTTAGTGGCCATATACCTCCTTGATTATGTTCTGCCACAAGTGGCGAAGTTGAGCAGAGCTCTCCAGACTGAGAGAATAGACTTGACAGCTATCACCCCTCTTGTTGATGCCACTCTCAATACACTTGATGATGCCATGTTACCTGCTGCTACCTGGGTATTAGAACTGATGGATGCAAAGAATGAGATCGAAGAAGTCACTGACATCACGTTAACCACGGAAAGCATTGCTACATTCCAAGGACAAGTGGCTGAACCGTTTATCAGGATGCTGAACGCAAACATATCCAGCAGATTTATTTCACAAGATATTGTCTCCTCATTTGGCATCTTTGATCCGAAGAAAGTACCAGCTGCTGACTCTTCTGACTTCCATACATATGGTGAGGACTTAATAGATGTACTATTAGCTCACTATGGTGCAGAGCTGCCTGCTAAGACTGCTGGTGGAGATGAATACACCAAAGAAGCTCTTATTTCCCGCGAAACCCGAGAGGAGTGGAAAACATTTCGAAGCTACTTATCGAAGAAGCCGAAAGGTAACCTGCACTTGCAGTTGAAAGAGCTCACCACAAGTGATATGCTTAGTGAAATTTTTCCAAACATTAGCACCCTGGCAAACATATGTCTATCTATCCCTGTCAGCACTGCTTCAGTGGAAAGGAGCTTCTCCAAAATGAAACTAATTAAACCACGAATTCGAAATCGAATTGGGCAATCACAATTATCCTATTTGATGAAAATAGCCATGGAGACACCCGAGACGCTCTCATCTACACAATTAAATGACATTATTACAGTATGGAACAAAAAACCTAGACGAATTGCTGTGTGAATATTGTTTATTATTAATTTGGTTTACATTTTTCTCTTAATAAATATCGGTTCTTTCAAAAGGGTGGGGGGCACTTAGAATCCAAGGGGGGGCATTTAGAACCCAAGGGGGGGCAAATGCCCCCTTTCGCCCCCCCCTAAATGAAACCCTGACAACAACCTCCATGTTGTGGTGCAGCCTATACAATACTAGTCCATGCCATACAAACACTCACTTTCCAGTTCTCGGGGAGTTTTGGTCCGAGGAGGGCGGAGCCTGAGTCCCAATAGGCCGACAGGCAGTTCAACTCTACCAACTACACACACACACACACACACACACACACACACACACACACACACACACAATAATAATAATAGTAGTAATATTAATAAATAAATAAAATAAAATAAAAATTCTCTTGCAACCGCTAATGGTATGCACACCTGGCAAAGCCAGGATGCCTGTGCACTAAGCAGGCACAGTGAGGCATGCAAGCAAAGCTCCTGGAGCCTGGCTAGGAACTCACAGGAGAACAGGCCTTTCCTCACAGCAAGTGGTGTGGGCACCCTAAGTCCCACCTAGACCATTGCTGTTTCATGAGGAAAGGCCTTGAATTTGCACCCCAGCAAATGCCAGGTACCCAATCACAGCTGGGTGGACTGGTGGGGCAGGTGGAAAATCAGATGGAAAATTGCCAGAGTGGAGCTGGGGGAGGAGGGACGTCACCACACAGCCACCACACACACACACACACACACACACACACACACACACACACACACAACAACAACAACAACATACCAAGCTACAACTGGCGCCTGACTATACTGTAGTACATTATGTCTACCAACTAGTACAAAAAAATGAAATCCCATAACAAGAAGGTCAAGTTATCTTCTACACATCATGCCTTTTTTCCCATCTGCATCTACCAACATGTTTCATGGAAGCCCAAATGCCCAATTTGAACATTCAGTCGCTGCACAAATTAAGCAACAGACTAAAATTATGCACGCAGAGCAAAAGACCTACAATGTATTCTTGTTATTTCTTCCTGGATGATATGTGCATAATTTCATGACTCAGCTATGAACCTTACCACTTAGCAAGTATTTGAACTTGAAACTTGCACATAACAACTGTATCACCCAAACTGTCAAAGAAATGCCACAACACACGTGTGTGTGTGTGTGTGCGCACGCACATGATGGTCACAAACACATACTCACAAACACACACATGCACACACTCACAAACACACACATGCACACACTCACAAACACACACATGCACACACACATGCACACACACCTCACAAAATACACACACTCACGACAAACACACACACAATAATAAACACAACACACACAAATCCATCAAATGTACGTAATTGCTCCAACAGTACACATTGCTACACCTCAGCCACCACTTCTAATAGTATGTAACTCCCTGCCATTTTCAACCAACCAACCTTGTATATGAGAGAATTACTGCCATCTGCTTCAGTAGCTGTAGAGCCCATCTTGAATCCTTCTCCTGTGCTCTACATTACAAACCAATAACATTGCATGTTGCATATCAGACACTGACCATCTGTCACACACACTAACACACTCACAAACACACTGACACAATAAAGGGTAAGTTGATGCACAGATATGACCACATTTAGTTCCCATAGTCAGAACCCTGAGGGGTAAGCCCCTTTAATATAATGACATAATGGAAATAATGCAATATAGCAAACACAATCCCCTCTCCCCCCTCCCCCAAAGTCTGAGCGAACTATCTAAGATTTTATCTCGAATATGAAAGCCACATCTACACCACTCATCTTTCAACATGGCCACGGGGCTGGCTGTGTCAGCCAAACTTTCACCCACACCAGCCACAAAGGCAAGAGTTGATGTGCTTCCCTGACCCCTAACCTACACTACACAACACTTAGCAAAGAGTGATGGCCAATAAGGAGAGGTGGGGGAGGAGGAGGAGAGGGGAAGCCACAAGTCATGCAGTCATTGTGGCTGCTGGCACAATGGATCAATGAGCCTCTAACCAAAACATCTGCCCACAATACCCTTACATAACACACAAACATGACCAGACAGAACTATTCTGGGAACATGGTGGGAAACTGCCAGGACATTGCCAGAAGAAAAGAAACCTTATATTGGATGCAAGGTCATAGAGTGTAGAGTCTTATCGACCACAACACATAATTTCCCACAGAGAAACCCAACATATCCCCGACTTCCTGACTCATTCAGTCTGTCATTCATCCTCTAATTCCCTGACTGACTGATTCCTAACCTGAACATAGAGACTGTGAAGAGTCACTCCACATCTGAAAGGAGAGGAAGGATTGGTCACCTACACACACACACACACACACACACACACACACACACACACACCAGTAAACAAGCACACACAAACACGAGGGCACATACAAATTCACATTTTCTCACACTCACAATTTCTGATTTATCCACACACAGTTAGTCTAAAATATACTCCATCAAAATAATGAACCTACCTCATCTTCATATACCACATGGATATTCTTCACTGTAATCTAACAGAATAGAGTAATTGTGATCAAATTAAGTGCACGAAAACAATACATTCTAAACCAAAAAAATGAAAGTGCACACGCACACACACACACACACAAACGCAAATTGCAAATTCTCTAGCTGCCGCTAGGCGGTCACGTGCACCTGGCAGAGCCAGGATGCCTGTGCACTAAGCAGGCACTGTGAGCCGTGCAAGCAAAGCTCCTGGAGCCGGGCTAAGAACTCGTAGGAGCACAGGCCTTTCCTCACAGCAAGTGGTGTGGGCACCCGAAGTCCCACCTGGACCATTGCTGTTTCATGAGAAAAGGCCTTGAATTTGCACCCCAGCAAATGCCAGGTACCCAATCACAGCTGGGTGGACTGGTGGGGCTGGTGGGAGGCAGATGGAAAAACTAGATGGAAAAATTGCCAGAGTGGGGCTTGAACTCTAGGACCTCAGGCCCTGAGCCAAGGACACAACCACTACACCACACAGACACACACACACACACACACACACACACACACACACACACACACACATACACACACACACACACACACACACACACACGTGTATGCACTACATTCCAATACCTGTACATTCTTGATTATCTGAGTGACTAGCTTCTCAACAAACCCTGGATCTGTCGGCTTCTCATTCTCTGTAAACACACACACACACACACACACACACAAGATCATCACCACCCATTAGTGACACCCTCTTGCAACCTTCATACCAGCACACCTGATAAGACACCCACCTGACAACCACACCCCACACCCATACCCCACGCTCTTCCACATCGCTCACTGCTCTTCTTTGCTTGTTCGATTTTCTTGAGTTCCTTCATTTTAGCTTCCATCTCTTCCTTAGCTGCAGTAGCCTCATCGTACTTAGCAGCTGTAAGAATATACGTGTATAATATAGAACTTACTACCCAGTACTGAGACCCTCCCCTCTTTCCCCCCCCCCTCCACACACACACACACACACACACACACAGGCCACACACACACACAGGCCACACACACAGACACACACACACACACACACACACACACCCACCCACGGCCACACACCACACACAGTCTCACAACCCATAACCCACACACACACACACACACACACACACACACACACACACACACACCTACCTGAAGCAGGGCCAGCCACTACATAAAGTCCTGCCACCTCAGCTACCACTGGTGAGCCATACAAGTCCCTCCAGGGGATCTTTAATCTTAGATCATCTGAAAAATAAACAACCACAACAATAAAAAATAAACCACACCCTGCACATTAATAGAGCCATCTCATGAATAAATGAATACTACAACCCACACAAACATAACTCCTATGTACCCACCACTCCCTCTCCCAGCGACAGCCACACTAGATCAACTATCAATAGAACATGTCAGCCTGAGAACTGTAACTGATACCGGAATCCTTTCTAGTGGAACATATGCTTGTTGTGTTCACGTTACACTGTGCAAACATGCACACTTAAAGTGCCTCCATGTATAAGATATAGATCCATTCCTGTGTGTGCGTGTGTGTGTGTGTGTGTGTATGTCCACGCACGTTTGTGTGTGAGTGTGTGCACACACACAAGTGCACGTGTGTGTGCGTGTGAATACCGTGGTCATGTTGCATGCACACACGAGGAGACATGACCTGGGCAACATCTAGTTGGAGTGCCAAGACTGCGTGACAACAGGTGGGAGTTAGTGAGTCAGCAAGAAGTACCATACCATACCATATAGTTGTCCTGCCAGGTCATCTTGGGATGCATAGTCCTATAACACATGAATCGACTTGCAGTCCTAATACTGAAGTGAATGGCAAAGAGAATCAAAAGACACACTTACTTGGGTAACACAATCAAGATTCCGCAGCGATTATTTAAAACAATTTTTTTTTGCTAATAAATGTTGTTATGTGCTACCCCTTTTTCACCCAAGCCACTAATTACAGAAGTTAGTATAAAATAACAAAGTAATGAACTTGATTCAGTAATGAGTTGAGGGTCTCGAGCACACCTAAACTGAATTTTTTTGTTTACATAAAAAAGTATAGTGGACCCAACAGCACTATTTCACTTCATCGTCATTGAATGGGCAGGTCAAGTTAGAACATTTCAATTTCAACAACTATACAAATTATGCCTAGGGCTAAAGCTCATAGTTAGCTATTACTTTAAAGCTATAGCTCGCTTGCCATTTGTGCTGAAGCACATCACTAGTGATATTTACATGTCACATTATATGTACACAGACCCCACAATACACTCCCAAATAACACACAACATGCACACGTACACACACACATACACACATACACGGTGTACAGTATAAAACTACCAACATACCCAGGAAGCCTCCAAACAGTCTAAATGGAAGGTTGAATCCATCCTGGAATAACAAGACAATAAGTTAAATCATTAAGGACAGTACCCTCTCATCAACACACACACACACACACACACACACACACACACACACACACACACACACACACACACACACACACACACACACACACACACACACACACAAAACATTCAACTTAGTCTATAACATAGCTCTCTTGATTATAGATTAGCTAATTGACTTTCAAGAACTGCTATACACCACTGGATCATCTGCAATGTGTGATTATTACACCCTATAATAAATTCACAATTATAAGTTGTTGCTGTTGTTATTGCTGTTCCTGGACTCGCTAAACAAATCCCCACAACAACTATAGGAAAACTCCAGTACAATTTATACTATCACTGAGGTATTCTGAGAGGATATTTTTGTCACACGCATCAGAAGATAGTTGGACAGATGTATCATGACTCACACTACAGCCCACAGGTCAGCATTTCATTCACCACTAAACACTAATTTATTATCCCATAATAAAGGGACTCCACAGTGTTATCAGACAGTTCCTGGAGGCTAGTGATAATGGATATACAATTAATGCAAACATATTACTGGTAACACGACAACCATGGAACAGTCCTTGTAAATAAACATGCTTATAATTTTTTACTCACGTGGAGTAAAACAAACAAACACGAGGTATAAACTAATTTATGTGATGCACACCAAGTGCTTACTTACTAATGCATTTTCTTTCAGTTCCAACTTGGTGAGATGAACATCGCCTGATTACAATCAACACATAAAAAAATAACGTTTATTGTGTGTGCAGGTAGCATGTGGATATGTTGACCTTTCCCCTGACATGATATCAGAAATGTTAACACTCATTACCACCTTCAATCTGAATGATGTGCGGTAAGACTTGAGCATGCTCGCATAAATCACATAGCATTATTCCATCCATAAGAGTTGTTTCGATTTTAATTAGTGCACACCTCCAAATATGCCCACTTGCATCTGAGAGGCGTCCAAGTTCTTCACATAGGGCCCCAGAAACCTGTTAAGGACCTCCACCAACACCTTTTCGAACACCATAGCTTTCAGTAAACCAGGCGACACTTCTCACCTTCGCTTCCAATTGGTAGTATTCATAGTTACAACCAGTACAGTAAGAGTATTAGATTCGGCCGGTACCGAGCCAACCGGGGCATGCAGTGTGTGAACTCTTCAATTGTAGACTTCACTAATTCAATATTACACACCCGCAGTAGTACAATATCGCTATATAGCGCACTTTCATCAATTTTTAGTTGGAGAAAATATTGTGTATGAAAAAAAAATCAAAAAAATGTAATTTAAGTTAAATTAGTTCCAAAGTTTCCTTGTTTTAATATCAAGCAAAGTTCAGAGTCCGTTTAGAATCCACCACGGAGGCGAAGAACCAAGTGAAGAGTAGACTCTTTCTGGATGTTGTAGTCAGAAAGAGTGCGTCCATCTTCAAGCTGTTTGCCAGCGAAGATGAGACGTTGCTGGTCTGGGGGGATGCCCTCCTTATCCTGGATCTTGGTCTTCACATTCTCGATGGTATCAGAGGCTTCCACCTCAAGAGTGATGGTCTTTCCAGTCAGGGTTTTCACAAAGATCTGCATTCCACCACGAAGGCGGAGGACCAAGTGGAGAGTAGACTCCTTCTGGATGTTGTAGTCAGACAGAGTGCGGCCATCCTCGAGCTGCTTGCCAGCGAAAATGAGACGCTGCTGATCTGGGGGAATTCCTTCCTTGTCTTGAATCTTGGTCTTCACATTCTCAATCGTGTCAGAGGCTTCCACCTCAAGAGTGATAGTCTTTCCAGTCAGGGTCTTCACAAAGATCTGCATTCCACCACGAAGGCGGAGCACCAAGTGGAGAGTAGATTCTTTCTGGATGTTATAATCAGAAAGAGTGCGTCCATCCTCGAGCTGTTTGCCAGCGAAAATGAGACGTTGCTGGTCTGGGGGGATCCCCTCCTTATCCTGGATCTTGGTCTTCACATTCTCGATGGTATCAGAGGCTTCCACCTCAAGAGTGATGGTCTTTCCGGTCAGGGTCTTCACAAAGATCTGCATTCCACCACGAAGGCGGAGCACCAAGTGGAGGGTTGACTCCTTCTGGATGTTGTAGTCAGACAGAGTGCGGCCATCTTCAAGCTGTTTGCCAGCGAAGATGAGACGTTGCTGGTCTGGGGGGATTCCTTCCTTGTCCTGGATCTTGGTCTTCACGTTCTCGATAGTGTCAGAAGCCTCAACTTCGAGAGTGATGGTCTTTCCGGTTAGGGTCTTCACAAAGATCTGCATTCCACCACGAAGGCGGAGCACCAAGTGGAGAGTAGACTCCTTCTGGATGTTGTAGTCAGACAGAGTGCGGCCATCTTCAAGCTGTTTGCCAGCGAAGATGAGACGTTGCTGGTCTGGGGGGATTCCTTCCTTGTCCTGGATCTTGGTCTTCACATTCTCGATAGTGTCAGAAGCCTCAACTTCGAGAGTGATGGTCTTTCCGGTTAGGGTCTTCACAAAGATCTGCATTCCACCACGAAGGCGGAGCACCAAGTGGAGAGTAGACTCCTTCTGGATGTTGTAGTCAGACAGAGTGCGGCCATCTTCAAGCTGTTTGCCAGCGAAGATGAGACGTTGCTGGTCTGGGGGGATTCCTTCCTTGTCCTGGATCTTAGTCTTCACGTTCTCGATAGTGTCAGAGGCTTCCACCTCAAGAGTGATGGTCTTTCCGGTGAGGGTCTTCACAAAGATCTGCATAGTGAGCGGCTATTCAGAAGAGGAAGATAAGACAGTAATGTAAAAGAGTTTTCTTCAAAAGTTAGTTTCTTAGGAAATGAAACGAGTTGAACAGGCTGAACTGGTGTTACACCCTTTATACACTTTGCGCGGGGGCCGAACGTGACACAGCAATTCTAACAATAGAACTAATTTCCTTTTAAGCAGAATTCTTCTTGAAAATTCTATACCCTGATCTCGCGACCTCGCGTGATGGCGGCAACAAGCGTACTCTTTAGCAACCAAATTGCGCATGTGCAAAATCACTAAGCAACGAGCTTCGCGTAGAACGCTGTAGCTAAGGACCAGCGACCCCGTACGCGATCGCCGCCGGGTTGCCGGGAATTGGAGGCAACGTTCAGTCGACCTGCAAGCCTTTGATGATGGAAGTCTCTTCTCGAAAGTGGAAAGAAAGCAGTATCCATGGAATAAAGCTCGCTCAAGCAATTGTGGAAAAGAGTGACGGAGAAGTGTGGGAAGCTAGGCTAACAGACCCTCTACCGCTACTGAGGGACGCTTGCGCGAGGCAAACTAACGATAAGATCTACTATTATTCTAGAAACACTAGAGATGTAGTTGGCACGTTGAGACGTGCGCACGTCTCCGTCAACGAAGAGATGAAATCGGCCAATAGGTGCAAGGAGAAGCTGGAGAAGGCCCTGGAGCACAAAAGGAAAGATCTCATACTGAATCAAGAATCCCAGGATATCAGGAGTCACAGGCCATCACGAGAAAAAGTGATATTAATACAAATTAAGATGTGTTAATAAAATTATCGCTTGTATATTTGCATGTTGTGGTTGTTAATTTAACACAGGATCGTGATGGAGCAGAGATGTTGCTGAAATCAGAGCATACGCACCTGCTTAGCCTCAAGGCGTCCCTCGAGGGTCACCTTCGAAATGTGAAGCAACTTCTCCATGAGTTGAACACCTCCCGAGCTAATCTGGCATCAGTTTTGCAAGAGCGATCTCGTGCCACTGACCTGCTGTGCCAGTCCATGGGAGGAGGCAATGGTGGTGGATCTCGAGGAGGTAGCATGAGCAGCCTGTCATTCAAGAAAACTTCTCTTCCACCTTTGCACCAGAATCCAGCAACGAGCAGCACCAAGCTCCAAATGCTGGAAGGGGGTGGGGCTAAAGCCATGCACTCCAAGGCTTACTCCGCACCTGCTCCAATGGAGGTCGGGAAAGGTTGGGATCGATCCGCCATGATGGAAAGAAGCGCAAGTGAAGCGGAGCTAGTTGGTAAGTTCTAAATTCATCTGTTTGAGCTAAGCATGAGCTTTATGAATCTAATTATAATTCCTCCTTCCTCCCCCGAGCCTCTAGTTCAATGTATATCATATGTAATAATCAATGAATAATGAGAGGATGAGTATATTTTATTATGGAATGGATTGCACCTGCAAGTTAGATAGCCTAGTTAATTTATTACTAATAGAATTAAAAGAACTATAAGAAAGTAATGATTGTTAGATTGACCTTCTTTTTTTTTGTTACATTTCCGAAGTCTTTCTGAAGACTTTGTTATAACACCTTACAGAGGTGTTAGGATTTCAATTTACAACTAGCAACTTAAATTAATTTGTAAACAACCTCTAAATTTCTTTATTGACACTTACTAATTGACATGGTAGGAAGTGGGAACAAATGGTCAAGTTGTGGCCACACCACCATTGCAAAATAGTAGCTCTTTTAAGACGTCACATTTACTTGATTTGAAAGTTTAATACACAACAGTGAATATTAGTCCACTAAATGCAATGAAACCTTATTTAGCTATTTCAGAAAACAAATTATGGGAGAATTCTTGTCACCTTAGTTCCGGCTCCTTTTCTTTGTTTTTTTTTTCCTCCCCTTTTCTATTTTGCTACTCACAGGTCCCTATAGTGCCATGTCTTGTGAGGCAGCACGTAGTCTAGAGGAGGCATCCACAACCATCCAGAAGAGCAAGGCAGCCAGGCAGGCAGCCATTGCTGCAGTGGAGCAGTCCCACCATCAGCAACAGCTGGCCCACGACAGTGTCAACGAAGGACTCACCAGGAAGCTGGCCCAGACTGTGACTCTCACGGTAAGTCGAGCTCCTGCAAAGCCTGTCTTAACAGCTTGCGAAGGCTGCATGCTTTTTCAAGACATCACGAGATTCTTCTTGATCTTTGTTTAAATATTCTGGTCAAATATTCACATGAATTAACTTTTATAAATAACAGTTTTCTATTTATACAGCCCATTGATTACAGTGAATTCTCTCAACAACGGGCTCCCAAAGAATGGTCAGCCTCTACACAGCGGTAGTTTTTCGTGGAACGAAACGTTTACAGTACAGTTCCAATAGTTTTATAGCCTCCGATGAATGGCCACCCCCGAATTCTTAACAACGGCCAAGAATAAATATCCTAGAGCGGTCAAAATAGTAAAATTATAGCTACATAATAAATATATATAATAATTGTTCTTAATAGCTAGTTACAAATGTCCAGCAGCGATCAGTGGTTCAAGAGTATCTTTCAATCTTTGTATATACCGTGGCCGACTGTATAAACGATAAACACAGGGTATTTCCAGTCCATAGCCACCACCTCTGTTCTGTTCACATTTTCACCCTTTACTTCAACAAAAGCCTTGTTGACTTCTCTTATTAAAATCTGGTACAGAATTGGAGCCATGTTAATGGGGACATGCCCAATAATTGATCCGTCTTTGAAGATTGCTACAGCACTCTTGTCTCTGACATTGGGAAGGTTCAGGTTTGGCGAGCAAAATCTGCAAGAAAATCACTAACACAGAGATCATTATTTGACTATTTTTCACCTCAATAAATCGTTCATTGGTTTATTTCTATTATTATTATGGATTATCATTGTTGCTTGGCATAATACTCTAAGAACCCCCGAAGAGAGGCAACTCTCTCAACAAAGGTCAAACGATCTGTCCCCAAGACCGGTTGTTGTTCGGAGGTTTTACTGTATACAATCTTGCCTAAATAGTAATTGTCTGTAACATGCCTGTTACAGGTATGACCTTTCACATAGAGTATCTTTTAAAATAACTTTATGTTTATACAGCCCATTATCTAGCCTAAGTCCTCTGACTTCTAAACATCATGTTAAGTATTTTTAAGTATATATTTATTTGGTGTTAACAGAGAAAAATAAATTACTGATGTTATTTCAACCAAGAATTATTGAAGAATTATTTCTTGACTTGTGTAGCAACATTTAGAGCAGAGCAGTGGTGAGACGAGGTTGGCCCTCCAGCGTTCTCAGAGACAATGCAATGGACAGGCTAAAGCTCTGGGATACATGCTGGTGAGTCACAAGAATAATCTGAAGGGTATATGTAATAGTTTTCCTAGGCTATTACACAGCTATTTTAATAACTACTACTAAAATGTATTCCAGTAAGTCTAAAACATAAATGTCTTTACATTTTATGGAACATATTATTTACAAGCTTTGTTTCCTTATGTTGGTCTTCTAATTGTTTTATTTGTTCTTGTATTTATTATGTTTTTCAAACACTAGAACACATGCTCACTTGGGGCCTCATCTGATTAAACAAATAAAGGAAATTAATTCTTTAGTATTTGTCTAAATGAAAAGGTATAAAGCATTGAATTCAGTAAAACCTTCTATTGTAGCTGTATCTATCAAGTTCATTAACTAAGTGTAGCTCACCCGCCCAAACTTTTAATATTAATTGATTTAAACTGATACTTTAGAGGCATTAAGACAAAAATAGATGATGCCGACTATCCAATCTTTCCATTTAGGCAGCTTTGACGTCCCAATAGTTAGCTCCGCCTTCTTACCATTGCCTTCCATTCCTTACCTCCTTACCCTGTATCTCCCCACAGGGTCCAGTGTCATCTGGAGATGTTACAACTCGAGAGCGTCTGAACAGACCCAACGTAGAGATCTACCAGCGCCATTTTGGCACTGATCTACCTGATGCAGCTCACCTTCTGAAGGTAATCATGTACACACAGGTCAATGAGTAACGATTGTAATTATATAGATAGGTTTCTTATAGAATAATATTGTTTGTTTAATGATTTATTGATTGATTTAGTTATATATTTTCAGGCCACTCAACAGTATAAGGATTCTATTGAAGTCACCATGAAAAACATGACTCTCTTGAAGCTGGCAGAGAAAGGATTGAGGAATGACATAAAGGACAAGAAGTCAGCAGGTACTTTGGACTCACACGTTGTGAGGCTGAGAAGACGCAAGAACAACCACAGGTGGGCTCTACAAGGAAAAGCGTGCTATCACAAGCCATGAGCTGCAATATCTGTTGATGCAGACTGACATTCTAGCAATGGTTTAAAATTTTATTGAAAGTAACATTCATCAGCAACTCATACACTATGTTGTCATTTCTGCCACATGGGATGTCTTTTTCATGGCATTATGTACACAATATATCTGACTCCAATTATATTTAATTGCGTATTTAGAATAACAATAATAATAATAGCTGACATTGTATTTGGGTAAAGTTTCTTGGTTTGTGTAGTTCATCAAGGTCAGATTTATCGAGATTAAGCAAGTTCACAAAATTGAATCTTATGTTCAGCTTGTAACAATGCTGCTCATCTTGAAAGAAATTCATGTTTTGGATACAGGACCAAAAATACCAACATGACAAGAAGCCTCTGAAATCAAGATTATCATCTACATAGCCAGAAGGTGGGGCTACAGTAAGATGCTGAGCAATAATATAGCTTAGCTTGACGTGTACAAAGGGCCTTTCGCAACACCAATTCATATCTCAGATGCATCTGACAAGACTACTCTGATTTATAATAATCATCATTCAATGATACAGGTTTTCGTACTAAATTCCAAACTTGTTATAGTGTCAACTACTGATGTTATATTTGAGCAGCATTTCTTCAAACTGAGCAAAATAGTTCCTTCAATTTTGCATCTTTCACCAAAGACTTAAAAATCTGGGAATTTAAATTAAAATTAATTGCTACCTGAATAGTGCATCCAAAAATTCATCAACCTGTGAAACAAATTATGTAATTGTATTATTTATAAAATAGCTGATGACACAAAGGTTCTCTTTCTCCGATTTTGTTCTTTCATTCTAGCCAAAGACAATGACTATAAAGGATTTAGTAAAACATTATCGAATGATAGCCAACTGACATTTGTGCTGTAGTACACTTTTGTTTTTTCGGTGCTAACTGAGGATTTATGTATTACCAAGAGCATCATCCGCGAAAATAGTCGACAAAGATAATGTTGATTGCGTGCGCACCTCAGATTACTAAAATTGACATATTAAGGGAGAGTTGTGGACGCTGGAACTCATCGGGCGTTCTGGTATTAGCGAGAACATTCGGTCATGGCTGCTATAAAGTTATTGTTGATATTGACGTTGGTTATAAATACGTGTAAGTTAATGAACTGCATAAGTTAACTATAGCTATCATATATTTATTGATTTTATTTCTTTAGCACAACTTTCCAGTCAATGGAAAGAAAATATTGAGCAAGTTCTGAAGCATTTGCTTGGCAATTTACCCCTTCCCTACTCCTCAGAATTAGACCTGTATTGTGGAGGTAAAAATGGTGAACTTTGGTTCAAAACAATGGTTCACTTAGATCGAGATAAAGATATCATTACTGGCATGAATCCAATAGTAGATGAAGCAAAATTTTATTTTAACATCAGTAATTTTAAAATTCCGGTGTCATCAAAGTATAGCTGCAAGATTTCTCTAGGATCATACACCAACAACAATCTACTCCTTCTAAATATCAGTAAGCTGTATAAATTCGTAAATGCAGTACTTTATTTTATGTAACAAACATTTAGCTGGCAACAACTTGGATGTTACTGAGTTTATTAACAGCTCCGTAATGCATACAATATACACAAGTTTTTCTGGAGACTCTGCCATCAATTACCATTCAGATTGGAATTGGAATCCATCTGGATCAACACGCAGTACTGTATTCAACAAACCTACCAACACCAGTGAAAACTACAAACTCAGCTCTCTTTATCCTATCATGAACACAGTGATATCATACATTCTTCATTTGCCAAAGGACTTCATAACTCATTTGATAAAACTTAGTTTCGGCAAGAAAACTATTTCAGATATTGTAACACCTCAGGAATCAGGTAAGCTAGATGTAAATAATTTATAACATCGTAATATTGAGTCAATCACGTCAGTAAATCAAATATATCTCTGAATTGCTTTCTGCCTAGCATAACTTGATGACACATAGATTCCTTCTATTGTATACCTTAAGATCTGTTACACTTCTAATCAGAATGTGAGCAGAAATCAGTGTTGTTTTTGGTTTAGAAATTCCAGATTTCTTAGTTTCAGTTATTCATACCAAAAAAATATCTTGATGAGTGCTTAGATTTAGTTTTTTCCCCAAATTCTCTCTTAATATTTAGTTAGTTTTCAGTATTTCTTCAATATCATGTAGAAGATTTAGTTAATTATACTGTTAATTGGCTTAGTTTTGGTGACTTTGTTTCCCAAATTCTTCAATAATGAGACTCCTTAAAGAAAGTAGTAGCGGTAGTTTTCCCAAATAAATTCAAAATAGCATATTTCTATGAAATCTTAGGTTTTATAAATGAAGTATGATATATTTTATATCATTATTAAAGAATAATTACTTGGTGGCAAATTATACCTTCGTTTAATAATGACATAATTCAAGGTGAATGTTTACAATAAAAATTACTTAGTTTTAGCTTTTGTCATCCATTCTACCGGTAGTTTTACAATTTACTCTCTTCTAAAATATTTAGTTTTAGTTTTTTCATGTTTTCTACAGCTTAGTCTTAGTTAGTACCAAAAGTATAGAATAACCCCAACTAAGGGGTTTTGGTTTTGTTTTAGTAAAATAAAACAACAATGTGAGTAGAAATGTATAGTGCTGTGGTTAGTGCAACTATTATCTAAGTTGCCAGATTCTGAATACATTTGAAGGATGTACTGAAGTCTAAAAAATATCAAGAAATTAAGCGACACTGAATGCAAGTTTACTGATTTACACTACATCGTGAACACACATATAGCTTGGGATCTTAAAGACATAATAGCGATCAAATCTGAATTTAGTAGCTATAGCCAATTTAACTTAATTTTTTGTATGTTAAATTATCTTACGGAAATGTGGCTAGTTGAAATCAGTGCTGTTTAGTTAACTAAAACTAAAACCAAAGCCCCTTAGTTTTGGGGTATTTTACTTTTGGTTTGAAACTAAAACTAGTTGTAGAGAACATGAAAAACTAAAATTAAATATTTTAGAAGACAGTAATTTCGATAATGACTAAAACTACCAGTAGAGTGGATGACAAAAACTAAAACTAGGCAATTTTTATTGTAAACAATTCACCTTTAATTATGTCATTATTAAATAATGAAGGTATTAATTGCCATCAAGTAATTATTCTCTAAACTAAATATAATATATCATACTTTGTTTATAATACCTAAGATTTCATAGAAATATGCTTTTTTTGAAGTTATTTGGGAAAACTATTAGTATAGCTAACTAAATCTTCTACCTGATATTGAAGAAAAACTAAATCCTAACTAAATCTTCAGGGAGAATTTGGGAAAAAACTAAAAGTAAGCATTCAAGATATTTTTTTAGTATGAATAACTAAAACTAAGACAATCTGGAATTTCTAAACCAAAACAACACTGGTTGAAATAGCACAATGACGACTATAGTACTAAACCCATAAAATAGTTCACTGTATGTTATGTATTTCTATAAGGTAGAGAATGACAAACTTTTCAATTTATATACAATCAAATTTTTGCTCTTTTTTTTTTAGATATTAAGAAAATTGTTACTAGGAATATTGGTGACAATACTATACGGTCAAGAAAGTTTACCCAGTCTTTCCAAGGTGAGCTAAATACATCTGGTGATGAGTTCGTAGCCTCAAATAATTTTAAGTTACTTAAAGTGTAGCTATTGTAGCACCATAATTTATATGCTTACTATATCTATTGTACATATGTAAATGATTTTTTTTTAGGAAGAAAAGATTTGAAGGAAAAACTTGAGAATTCAATCAGGTTATCACATGGCACACGTTACAAGACAGGTACTAATTATATAATTAAAAATAAAATAGTGAAAATAGTAGACTGCAGTGAGCCAATTTCACTATTGGGTACACTAGTATGAAGGTATACAATACTATGACATGTAGTTTATATGAGAAATTGAGTCACTTTAAGGGCCGTGTTTCTATATGTATAAATGTGTATCAATGTACATATATATAACATATATACATAGTAAATGTGTATGACCAGGTATACCTTGGTATGGATACAGAACTGAACTGAACATACACTATCATCACACACACACACTCAATAATCACCGAATAACGAAACTACTGATAGATAAGACCATTCCCACTGTTGCGTTAGCAGACTGTGGAGAGGGAGCTCGTGAAAGTCATCCTTGCCCCCTTCAGTGTATACAGCATATGTACTTTTTTGCATGCTTTATAAAATTCAACTCAGAGTATGTTACTAAATGAATACACTTGTGCTTTCACAAATTTATTTTACTGTAGAATCGTCAAACTTCTCTGTTAGTAAAGAACTCACTGGATGTAGAACTGTTCAATTGTAGTTTATATTAAGCTTGTATAGTCTCTGTTTGTGGGACTATTAATTGGTTCCTAAAACACTTTATAGGCGAGTGAGCGAATCAAGTGTGAAACTATACCAGAGGTACAAATTTGAGCAAAGAAGAATGTATCAAATAATAAATTGATAGCCACTGAGTCAAGATGTTTAGTCCTTGATTAGCTAGATTATGGTTCACTCTTTAAGAGTCTAAAACCGAACATTGTATTGGCAAACAATATAGAAAGAGATAGACAGTAAAGTGTGTGGCATTATGTGTGCTTTAGTAGAGAAAAACAAATATTTCAATTTTGTTCATCTATTATTACGCTTTCAGTTTAGATATTAAGAAAATAGTAGCTAAAAATATTGGTGATAATGATATTGTAAGGTCAAAAAAGTTTTCCTACTCGTTCAATAATGAAGTAAGCAAAACATTAAAGATAATGCGAGTGTAATGTTTCTTGCATAGTAATTACATTGGAAGTTATGTTTGGATGCATGTGTTACCAAAATTTGCAGAGCATTTTTTGCAGCTTGTAAACAACTATTTCGGTTATCTTGGCACATTATTAATTAAATATCTAGAAACAATATTTTAATGTACCTTAATAATTATTATATATTTCTTTTAATTAGGTATATCAGGAAGAAAATATTCAGATACAAAATTTAAGAATTCTATCAAGACATCACGTAGTACACGTTACAAGACAGGTACTAATTATATTATGAATACAAACATACAATGCGATCCTATTGTAGTAGTGTAGTGAGCGGAACTCCCAATTCTTATTATGGCTTACTCTTCCAAAATCTGAATAAAGAAAATTGTATTGGCATGCAATATAGAAAGAGATAAGAGATAAGCAGAAAAAACCAACTCACCCTAAGCTTGTCTCCTGGTAGAGCATGAATGACTATACAAGTAAAATTTCAAGATATCGTAGTCATTTCTGGAATAGTTTTTTTTATTCATGTTGTTTAATGATATAAATTACTTCCAGCTATATAAAATATAGATATATGCACATAATATGTATTGCATATTTCTTGTCTTAGGTTTCTTTGGAATAAAGCATTCAGATACAAAATTGAAGAATTCGGACAAGTCAACACATGGTACACGTTACAAGACAGGTATTAATTATGTTTAAAATACAATTATTATATTTGTAGAGTGAAGTGAGCAAGCACCCCATTGGGTACACATTATTACACATTATTAGATTAGACAAAAGATGGACTCACTATATTGGCATGTTTCTATATTATTATTGAGCAAGTGAAGATAGATACTAATAGGGGTGATCAATTGTAAATAAGATATGTTATATGTATGTATATTTGGCATGTACGCCCCTTGAAGATGTTATACTCGATTCAGACTTAGCTAGACAGTCTAGCATCAGATATGGAAAGGTGTTTGTCTATAATAAGTACAAATTGCTAAACCGATTACAACTTTATTATCTATCTAATTTATGTAGGATTTTGTAGAGAATGACAAATATATCACTTTCATTCACTCTATGATGCTTTCATTGTAGGTATTAACAAAATGGTTGCAAGAAATATTGGCGATAAGAATATCAGGTCAAGAAGGTTCCCCCAATCTTTCAAAGGTAAGTGAAGAATTAAAATGTGATTAGAATATAGAGACTCTTGCATGGAAATTAAATTTTAAGTTACTTGGATGCATGGATTACCAGAAAATTTGCAGAGTTTTTTTTTGTCTTCTCTTAGCAATTTTCATTAAACAACTGGAACAACAATCTGTATATTTTTAATTTAATTAGGTTTAGGAAGAAAAGATTTACACACAAAATTTGAGAATTCTATCAAGACATCACATCACGTTACAAGACAGGTAATAATTATTATTAAATATTATTTACTTACAATCCAATCATTACTGTACTAGTGAGCAAAACTCTGAATTCTACAACATTAATACACATACTAACTATAATGAAGTTATAAGTCACATAAAAATTATTTTCATTTTCATTCATTTTATTCACATGTTTGTTTTCCTTGCAGATATACATGTTATTTAAATGTTCATGTTGCTTGCAGATATTAAGAAAACAATTTCCCATTATATTGATGATACTAATTTTGGTGATATCAATAAAAGATCAAGAAGCATCGCAAAGTCTTACAAAGGTATGTAAATTTATTTAGCTAACTATTATCACATCATGACATTTATATAATTTTGGGTGTAGCAATACAATTATTGTTTTCTTGTGAACCATATAGCTATTATAGGTATACATAATACATACATATTATATTCAATTATTTATTCATTAGAAAAGAAGAATCTAGACATGGAACTCAAAAATTCTGTTGAGTCTTCTCAGAGTAAAAACACCTTTGCAGGTATGTATATAAAGTAAAGAACAAACAAGCAAAGTAAATTAAGACACAGTCAGGGATGTACTATGTTTTATAAGTACAAATAGTGTGACTTACATGTAAATACAGTTTCGGTGTTCTGTGATAACTTTTTGAGTACATTATTCAGTACATGCAACCATCAATGTATGTCTTAAAAAATTATTTTAATTGGCTTTATTGTGGCTATACTTATCAACAATTTACAACCTATAAACTTTGCAGTCTGATTGTATGCATAGAGTGATATTTTATATACATTGTTAACATTAGGTGATAAAGTTATCTCGGAAGCATCAGTATTGTATGAAGAAGATGCAAACAAACCTAAGCATAGAAACAACAGTCACCAACGTCTTGCTGCTATATTTGCTGCCTCACTGATTAGTTTTGGGATTGTTGCATTCACTATCACTATTATCATAGCCATAGTGTTCTATTATAAAAATGTCAAAGAAAGAAAACAAATTCAAGATGTAGAAAATGGATTAAGCCGGAATTTCAACTCACATCCATCAGTTAGAAAAGCCAGAAAAGGACCTAATGGAGTACGACTAAAGACAGTTAGGTAAGATATAACCAGAGGAACAGTTGTGCAAATGATTGAAATAAATAATTCCTTTCAATGTTCACATCTATAGATTATATTATTGCTTGTAACATTGTAATTAAGTAATAACTTAAGCCCACAATACAATTATAAATGCTTTCCTGAGACCGTATTATTGATTGTAACACTGCGTAATAAAGTAATAACTTACAATTATCAATGTATTCCTGAATGTTGACTGCATTTTGTAGAATTCAACAATCAAAGTCAGAGCCAGATTTATACACTCTACCAGTTCCAGTAAACACCAGCTTAATTCTATCCAAATCCTGTGACAATATGGCGGATTCTGTGGCATTAGACTTAGACAATTATTCACTAAACATGAATCGAGAATACAGTGTAGTTCAGTTAACAGATCACAATGAGACCAGTAACAACATCAATATGGTGGCATCAAATTATGACATACCTACACCTTGTTTGACTAACGTAAGCCCAGTGCACGAGATTTCCACTGCTGAAGACCAACTACAGGATAAAGAACACGAGGAGACAAAGACCACTCCGGTATATAGTCATCTTTTTCAAGGAAAACATGTAAACACATTGAGGAAAATATCCACCAGTGAAGATCTGCCTCAAAATGAAGATCACCAGGAGATAAAGACCACTCTCATTTATGTTCAGCCAATTTGATGATATTTTCGGTCTATTTGAGAACATTTGAATTGTTAAAACTTAGCTATCATAATACAGCTAGCTAAAAGGGTTCACGGTAGAATAAACATGGCTATGATTAGTTGAAATACAGAGTAATAACAATAAAGTAATTGGAATGACTTTTCTAAAGACACCCATGGCTGAGTACATGTACACAGAGATTTAATATAACTATAGTGAAGAGTGGCTTGTGTGTTCCTGTAAATTCACTCGTTTCAGAATATTGCCAGAATAGTTTGTATGTAGCAACTTGTGATATGATACTCTTGGCATAGTCTGATAACACAATAGCAATGCCCTCAACAGAGATGTTGGTATACTCTTATAAAGGCACATGCTAGATCATCATGGACAAACAAGTTTAGATATACATGCTTAGCCAGGTACCAATGCATGACTAGCTCATTAGTGGTGGACTATATTGCTGACCAGCTATTGGAGGGTAGCTGCAAACAAATCATTCTCTGTGATTTGATGTTCCTGATGAAAGAGGACAATGTCTGGTGAAGGGCAAAATGAAGATTGTTTCACATCTTGACATTTTTTTGTGTACACATTTTTTGAATGTCTTCATCAGCACTGATTTGGGATAGGAATCAGTCATGGATGTGACAAATTTGTGAGTGGGTCATAAAACATATCATCAGCTTCAGTTGGGATGATTGAGTTAATAGTCTCAGAAGTGACTGCAGAAAGAGTGGTAAGATCGGTCTGTTCCGCTTATATCCATCGGTGTTTTGAGCTGATCCTGAAAAGACATCAATATAGCTATAACAATTTATCTGGTTGGACGTGGAAGACATAGTGCGTTATATATCTCAGCATTCTTCTGGTCTGAATCATAAGCTCCAAATATATCCTGAAACTTCCAGAATGGTATAAATTATACTCCTTGATCCCCACATAACCTAATGCTGCTATGGAGTGTAGTGTTACTACTATAGGTGCTTTACGTTTCCAGCATGTGCAGTTCCTATGAACTTAAGGACACATATGTACTAGAATGGGCTGTCTTGTGTATAGCAAACAAATGCATTGAAAGTTATTCTATCATGATATGTATTTAATAGTTGTTCACTCGTGCTGTGTCCAATATATACAGGATATAAGAATTTCTTGCTTAATGTCAAGATGGAAGCTCATTCAGATGTTGTGATCCTACAAGAAGATAATTAAGATTAGGCTAAAGAAAAGAGAGCTTTGAGTTACATCTCACAGCTTAAGTTTTAGTTCATGTTTAGTTTTCAGGAGCCTAAATGTAGTGTTTAGTACTCTAATGAAGTGGAAATAATATATAACTATCTTAAAGTCAAAGTTCATTTCCCACCCTATATTGCATAGTATAAAGACAGGAAATTCAATTTCCTATCTGTATACTATGTAATAATATTCTAGTTCACTTCATAGTTTACCATGCTGCTTACACTGCACATGTGAATCTTCAGTATACTTCAGTAGATGAACTAAAAACAGACAGACCCTGTATACTGCTATGTATTATTTGACATGCGGCGTTCCTTGTATATTCATGTAAACTTGCAAGATTATGCGTATTACCTAGTCAATGTCATGTAAACTATGAATCACTCAGAAATCATCCAGTATTCTCATGTATACTTGACATGTTTCATCCAGTATATTCCATGTAAACTGTTTTCACGAAACAACAACTCAAATATATTCCCATGTAAGTACTACATATACATACTTGTATACTCCAAATTACTATGAACAATGTTGATCGTCATTTATAAATTCTATTATAATCATGAATAAAAAAATGTTAAATGACTGTATGGTAAAGTGTTTCTATGCCATAGTAATCACTAGTAGCAACTATTAGACTTGAAAAACATAAAGCAAAACAAAAATATGCATATAATAAGGATTTACTGCACCGTGTAAATGTAGCAATTACGTTCATTTTTGGTAGTTGTAGCTACTATACTTTAACTGTGACACAAACACTTTCATACACACTTGTTCACTGGATATATTAGCACAAGACTAACTTAATAACTTTGAGTAAGAACAATACTGTTGCATAAGGATAAAACTACAAGTACCACATTAGGCAAGATAATTTAATTAAACTAGTGGTGTGCTTGAGCACAAATGGCGAGCGAGCCTAAAGACTATACTATTTTGATATGAATGATTTTGACTTCTAACACTGAAGCTACTGATAGGTCCAGTTTTTAAATTTAGCATACAGGGTAAACGGATTTCAGTGCCATAGTAATAACTCTCTGCAACTGCTTGAATTGAAGGAAAACAACAACAACAAAACAATACACGTTATTTAAAGGTTTTCTTTGTGATATTCTTTAGCTAAGTAGTGGTTGTAACACACAATGCTTTGACACAACTGGACATGCACCTACACAGACTTACCTTCGCAGTAGTCTAGTGGACAATGTATTTTCAAGTAAATACTGTTGCGCACGGTTTATAACCATGACAAAGAGCGCATTGACTTACCACCGCCACTAACTTGAATAGAAAAACTGCACCCGCAAAAGAATTCAAACGGTAAACAATTCAATTTCTAGGGTGATACGGGAACTGATCGATAAACCAGAGGATTCTGTTTAGTGCAATTTTGGA